>Ga0310690_10000971_pt1 | contig 54836 bp, 96 predicted proteins | sample AusTroGonzalo_MG_2_FD_207661 | JGI IMG/M metagenome (GOLD analysis project Ga0310690, IMG submission 207661) | Bovine rumen microbial communities from tropical cattle in Woodstock, Queensland, Australia - Gonzalo_04 (v2) (version 2) | ecosystem: Host-associated > Mammals > Digestive system >... | reverse complement strand
AGTACCAACATTTTCACTATGGGTTAAGAAACACATTGTGCAATCTTCTCTCATTTGTTCAGCATATCTTAAAATTTCCATTAAATGCTGAGCAAGTTCAGAAAATTTAGTATATCCAATTTCAGTAGCCCTATCTACAAATTCATATGATAGAATATACTGCATATCATCAATAACCACAACTTCTATATGAGGCATCTTAGTATTGATAATCTTAAGCATTTTAAGAATTTTCTCCCAATTAGAGTTAACATAATAGTTTCCAGATATTTCCTTTGTTTCTTTATCAACAACAAAAGGAGTATATTTCTTTCTCCAAGCCCTAAAAGGAAGAGGTTTTCCAGTCGTACTTATAATAAAAGTAGTTTCTGGATTTAAGTTACGAAGAGCTGTTGATTTTCCTGTACCAGATTCTCCGTAAATACATAATGTGTTACAAGCCATTATAATAATAATTTAAATGTACTGTTTAAATTATCTTCTTCTACTTCTTTTTCATCTTCTTTTTTAATTATATAATCTGGTGTTAGATATTTTTCATAGTCATAGATGTCTTTAGGTAAAGGTAATTCTTTAAATTCACAAACGTCTCCATGGAAATTAAGACCTATTTTAATGTCGGTTTCTCCATATCTAGATTTTAAAACTAGACAACCTCTATAATGGTCTCTTAATTTTTTAATATCATATCCATCAGCAGTGTTTAACCTATCTCTATTAGGATTACAAAGAGCTAATACTATCTCAGCAGCATCAGTTGAATCACTAGTCTCCTTAAAATCATCAAGAGTTATTTCAGTTTTACCTGCTTTGAAACGTTCAATACTTCCCTGATTTCTATTAATTTGTTGGATTAAAGTAGGAGATATTCCACATCTATTCTTAAGATTAATAAGTCTAGCTATAACAGCGTCTATTCCTTGCTTCTTTCCTGGAATTAGACCAATATGATCTATAATTACTTCATAAATCAAATCAGAATTATTAGGAGTATAAACCTTACGACTTTCCATTTCGGTAAATGTACCTAATGTATTAAGTCGTTTCATCAGAATAGCATAAATTATATCTTCATCTAATCTTTTGTCATAGATTTCAATAATATTTTCTACTTTCTTTAACCAAGGAATACATTTTTGTACTATTTCATAGTCTTCATCACTAAGAATATAATCTTTCTTTCTACTTAAAAGACATTTAATTGGAAGTCTTTTACCAAATGTTTCAAAGATATATAGAGATAATAGCTTAGCAAATATCATATTAGCATTCATTTCAAGAGAGCAATATAATATCTTTAAATTATTATCTTCTAAATGTTCCATTATAGGACGATAAACATATGAATGTAATACAAATGAAGTCTTACCACTACCAGTATTACTACCAATTACAGTAAGTGTACCTTTAGTTAATCCATCAATGACTCCTTCTAATTTCGGTAATCCTAAAGAATATCCATGTAAACCACCTTCTCTACCTAATTCAATTTCTTTTAATAGAGATTCAGTTATTGTCATCTTCTGGTTCTACTAATTCATATTTATATCCGATTTCATCACACCATTCTATAGCAGATTCAGAATCTGGAAAATACATTAATATATCTCCTTCTGACACTCTTTCTATTAAATCCTCAGTAAGAAGATTATCATATAATCCAGATTCAGAATTTTTATCTTCCCAATCCGTTACATCAAATCCATATGCTGTAACAGCGGTTAATAATACTCTAATCATATCTCCTCAACAAAATCTATAGATTTAATATTCCAATGTTCATCACAAATTTGTTGAGATGTTTGGTGTTCATTTTCAGCATAACACCATTCTTTATCGTAGTCACCACTTTTAGTAGTAAATCTAACTAAATATTTTTTCATTCTTTTTCATATTTAAAAGTTTCTTCCATAAATTCTGGGTAAGAATATCCATCCCAAAATGGAGTAGTCATATCAAGAGCACAATCTAATGTATCTCTAACTCTCCATATTTGTTTTAATATTTGTGTATCATTTAATCCATCTGGAAGCTCTACCTCATATTCAAAAGTTTCAATACATTTAATCTTCATATTAATTGTGTTGCTTCAAGATTAATATTAGTACCTTCTCCAAGTCGGAATTGATGTAAAAATTCATATCCTCTATCAATTATAAATCTATCTAAAGTAGTAAATCCAGAATAGTTATTTTCAATTCCCCATTTAATATCGTCTATTACTTGTTGATGAATTTCTGGTTTATTATTTATAGATTTAGCATATTTCTGAAATGCTTGCTCAAGAGAATCAAATCGCTTACTCACACTTCTTAGGTTATATAAAACTCCATTTACTACTGTACTTTGAGGATATGTATAGAACAATTCTTCACCCATTTCAAATGCACTTCTATAATATCTTTTTAAAAAGTTTTGATTAAATTGAACATCCTCTGGAATAAATTGTTGTCCTTGTTTTGGAATTTTATAAGATTTTAATATAACTCCGGAATCTTGAAGAACTTCTAATATTAATCTAAGATTAATAATTTCTGCATATTTTTGGAGATATTCATATTCTCCGTCTTGAGCTAATAATATAACCTTGATAGCAAATAAAGTATCTGGTCTAATGTTGTATTCTCTCATTAAACCTAATTCACTATCAAGGTTATGTCTTAAATATTTCACAACATAATTATATATATTAGCTGCTATTTACTAATCAGATTTCTCTGTTTTAATTTAATGCATATAAATTAAGAAATTTATCTAATAGAATTTTATATCTTTCATTGAATTTATCCTTATCAGAATTTACTAAAAGATACTTATGAAAATCTCTATCACTATTACATTTATTTTCTATAAGTAACATTCCAATAAATTCAATTAATTCTTCTATTTCCATATTAAAAACGAAACATTATTTCTCCTAATTTCTGTGTATAACGGTTTGGCTGTTCTCCTCTAAGAACTTGTTCTAACCCTTGTTCATCAATGGTAATATAATTTTTGTCTGTCTTGTGATTATTTTTTATCCACTTCTCTTCAATTGTATTCTTGATAACAATGTAGAATACTTCTGCTAATTTACTACCTTCTTTTCTAACTGTACGCATATATATTCCGTATGATTCGCAACATCATACGCGTTCTTTTATGAACTGCTCATAGTCACCTATGAGATTAGACTATATCTTATAATATTATTTATATTATCCCACCGTTTCCATTACCATTAGCTTGTAATGTACTCTCTTTCGAGATAGTCGTTTCACATTTTTATTAGCTCTGTATTGACTCGTTTGAGTTCGTTCACAGAATTAGATGGGTTACGAGGCCTTGCGCCATTTATATCCTTTAAAATCTAAATTTGAATCTTTTATACATTTACTTATATGTTGCCTTGCACTTTCATATCCATATACAGCAATAGCTCCTTGTAACATAGAATTAAATTTATTTAAGACGTTTCCTTCTAAGTCTAATTGTTCTATAGAATGATTTCCACCTCTATTTGATATTACTGTAGGATTTTGTTTCCAATTAAGATATTTATCTTCAAATAACTTTTGATCAAAATAAACATAAATAGGTTCTACTTGAAATATAAATCCTTTAACACTATTTTGTTTTCCAGAAATAACAGAAGCAATATTACCTCCTTTACTTTTATCTCCTATTGCTTCACTTGCTTCTTTATAAGAATTATATTCTGCAATTCTATTTCCTTCTAAATCATACTAAACCAATTTATTAAAGTATAAAGACTTTGGGTTTATATCTGATATATCACCTAAAGGTTCTCCCTTATATCTCCAGATATATCCGTAAGCATGTCTACGTTTTCCTTTACAACATTGTGTTACATGAGAACAAGCTTTGTCCTTTAAATTAAGGGTTCTTCCAATATCCTCCATAATTTCATAATCAGATATTTTTTCACCTAAAATATTATACTATTCAACAGCTCTTGTTCTTTCTTTTTTAAGTATTGCTTCTCTTGACCATGAATTAAATCCTGGAATATCCCCTCCTTTAGTTTGATTTATTAATTTATATTTTTCTTTATATTTGGCTATATAATCAATTTCAAACTACTTCATTTCTTCAATATCATCAAATTCAGCAATCTACTCTATTATAGGCATTTTGCCTCCTTTTAAAAGACTTTTAAACCAAGCTGTTTTATATTTATTTAATTCCGGACGATTATATATATCAGATAAATGTCCTGCAAATCTTTGTTTAATTGGTTTAGTTGTTATTCCAACATATCTTGGAATCCTATTTTCAGGATCCATAAGTACATAAGCTTTGTATTTTTTTGTAAATTCCATAATTACAAAATTTTTAGTAAAAAATTAGTAAATTATCTTACGATTCAACGTATTTTTACTAAAATCAACGTAGTTTACAAAAATTCAAAATAAATCTTAAATTTATAAATATTTATTATTTTAACCTCGTCTCTGTCGAGCTTTAGTCTCAGAAGAATCAGTACCAAGTATTATAGCTACAGAAAGTCCTGGTATATCAAGTCCTTCATCTGCTTTTCTAATAGTATGAAGAGTACCTATTTCTTGTGCTACAAAATCTTCGATCATTACTCTTCCTTTCTTTTTAGAAACTTTTCCAGAGTAAACGTTTTGTCCATTTTCAATAGATTCTGCCATAGCTATATTATTAGAGAAAGTAATAATTTTTTTATTAGAACGTGCTTGTATAATTTTTCTAGCAATTTCAATCTTTTTAGGATGATTATTTATAAATGATTTACGCTGTTGCATTGTTTGCATAAATCTAATAGAATGAAAATTTATAGATTTTAAGATTTCTTTTTTCTTTTCTTCATCATTACCTTGATATATTCTATCCCGATAAGCTAATTTATTTTTCCATCCAACATTAGGTTTAACCATACTCATAGCTAAATTGAAATCATATTGAAAGAATTCAAAATGCTCCATCCATTCCTTATTCATAGATTTATACTCATTAATATTGTCTACATCTATAAGTACAACATATTCTTTATAATCAGATACCCATCCATTTACTAAAGCTTCAGCAAATGTAATTCTATCTATAACTGGACAATATTTTTCCATAATTATATGTTTGCCGTCTAGTCTTTCAAAAGTTGCTGTAAGTCCTAGTATAAGTTTATATTTTACTCTTTTGAATATTTGACTGAAATCATTACTAGAAAATCTATGAGATTCATCCATTATAAGAAAATCACAAGTCCAATCATGTTTAATAACAGTGTTTATAACTTGTACTTCTACATTAAATGAAAATCCCCATTCGTCAATTTGTAATTGCCACTGATCTTTAAGAGCAGTTGTAGGAACGACAACAAGAACTCTAAATTGAGGATATTTTTTTAGTAAAGCTTTGATAGACATTAATCCTATACGAGTTTTACCTACGCCAGTACAACCTTCTATTGTTCCTTTACCTTTTGCTGCAATCCATCTCCTTATAGATTCTCGTTGTCGTTCAGTCCTAGTCATTTAAATTAACACCTTTACTATTTGCAACAAGTTCTATCTGTTTCTGAAGACGTCTCCAGCTAAAGATATGACCATCAATTCTCTTAGAAAGTCTAAGTAATACTTTATTACGAAGAGTTACTAATTGTTCTGTAGTCATGTCAGAATATTTTTGTTTCTTAGGTAGAGTAAGCATTGCTCTCATTTCGTGATAAGATAAACCCTTTTCACTAAATTTAAGAACAAGTTTAGAAGGCAAGTGAAGTCTTTCCTTAGCTAACTTTAATTTCTCTGCACTAGAGGCAGCAACATTCTTTAATTCATTCTCTTCAGATTTAGTGAACCATAATCCCATCTTTGTAATAAATGTCATAGTAAGATGTTGCTTGTCGAAAGCACCAAGATAGTCAATACAACCATCCATTACATCTGCTATGTTAACATCACTAAATTCTGAAGGAAGATTTGAAGTTATTGTGCTAAGAGGAACAGTAGTCCAATCAGTTATTTCTGGATTATTTGCCATTAGCTTTCTGAGATTTAACCATAATGTCTTTCTTCTGATGTCATCTCTTCCATCCTTCAAATAACTATTCTCAAAATATCTTAATAATAGTTCAACATTACATTTATTAATTTGGTCAGTAATTTCTTCAAGAACGTTATATCTTCCAAGATGTTTACTATCTTCATTTCTCAACATCTTTTCACAATGTTGCCAACATTCTTTAAGTCTTTCTGGACTCATATCTGCAATTAACTCAGAATCTTGAACATATCTTTCACCTTCTTTTCTTTTCTCACCTTTCCATACGAAATTGGAGAAATCATTTTTCTTATTATCTAAAGCTTTTTGCAAAGCATCTCCTAATACGTTGTTCATTACTTATCATAATATTATATCTTTTTTTGAATTATCTTTACTTTTTTCTGATACAAATTTTACAAAATATGTATTTGTATAGTTATATTTTACGAAAGTTCCATTTAATCTATCGTAATAATCATCTTCTCCTCCAACAACACTGATATATGTTAAAAAACCAATATCATTTATTTCAGGTATACTAGATTGCCAATTAGGACATACAGTTACCATACAATAATTTTGTCCGAAAGGAGCATTATCTAAATTTCTAAAAACTAATGTTTTATAACCCATTAAATCTTCTTCTTTAGCAAGAAGTCTACAATGGATTGTAATTGTGTCCAACGAAATATTGATTTAACATTTCTTCTACATTATCTAAATATTTAATTATTAATAAATTAATATTATTTTTATTACAATATTCTATTACGTATTGATCTCTTTTCTATTGATGTTCAAATGTTAACTAACCTCCAAAACATTGTACAGGGGTATAATGTTGTTTACCATTATATTCTATAAATAGATTATAGTCAGGTAAATAAAAGTCTATATAAGCATATCCAGATGAATTAATCAACTAATCAATTTGAATAGAATACTATGATTTATATTTAATATTATTCTTAATTAAATAATTTTCAACATCTATTTCTCCTTTAGATTGATTACACTTTGGGCATCCAGATTTTTGAAATAAATGACTGTCTGCTCTTTGTTCAAATTCTCCATGTATTGGACAAATTATGGTCACCTTTGATTCAAGACTTTTATAGTTTACCTTACTATAATCATATTTATTACCATGAACTTCTTTTGCTCTTTTTATAAAATCCTCTGTAGATAATTTCTTATAATCATTTCTATGTTCATTAGCACATTTTGGACATCCGCATCCAGACAAATGAGCTCCTGCTTCCTACTCAAATTCTCCATGAATAGGACAAGTAATTATTAATTTATTATGTCTTCCTGTATAATTTGATTTAGAATAATCATATTTTGAACCATGAACATCTCTTGCTTTTTCTATAAAATCTATTATAGTTTTATTTTTTGAGCACATAGGACAACCTCTACCTTCTTTCAAATGTTTAATATAATATTTAAATTCTCCATGTTTTTTACATATTAAAATTATGGAAGTTCGTGAATTAATATAATCTACCTTTGAACAATCGTATTTATCACCATGTACATCAATAATTCTCTCTATAATTTCTTGATTTGTTAACTATTTTCCCATAATTAAAATCTTAATTTTTTACTAGAAATAGTATCAATCTCTGTAGGAATAGCATACCATCGCATCATATCATTAATATGGTCTTTATATAAATCTTCAATATCAATACCTGTTATTTCAGATTCTTTAAGAACCGTATTAAACGAAGGAATACCATATTTTCCTTCATATTTGTAATAAAGTGATGAAGCAGAATCATATGCTAATTTAATAGCAGATTGTTCATCTTTACAATATTTACTAAATCGATACTTACAATCTAATGTCTTTCCAATTGTCCCGTAATAAATGTTATATAAATTCATAGAAGTAATCCTAAAATAAATAATACAATTCCACCTATAGAAGAACCTATAATGGTCTTCTTTTGAGCAGATTTTAGTTTCTCAATTTTTTTAGCGTCATCAGCAACTTTATCCTTATAAAGTTCAATTTCTACATTCTGTATAGAATCCGATTTAGAATAAAGTCTGTTTAATTCCTCTAAAGAAGCAATTTCTTCTTTTAATAAAGGATTCTCAATACTCAGCTTTTCGTGTTCATTGAAAATAAGACTGATGGCTTTCAATGTATCTGCCGATGTAGTTTGAGATATACTCGGAGTCGGCAGACAAAGGCTGATTAATAATAGTATTAATCCTCTCTTGATAATGTTTTTCATTTGTAATAATTTTTACGTGTGTAGAATCAATTACAGATCTAATACTATCCTTTTTGTTATTCAAAGAATCTATTTTTAATTCTAATTCTGTAATTTTCTTTAATAACAAATCATCTTTTTGTGATGGAGAACTAAAATCAGCCATATATACATACACAATTATTATAATAATAAATGCTAGTACAAATAACGCAACTACTTTCCAATTTTTCATTCTCCTGTATCAAATTTTTCTGGTGGTGTTTCTCTACACAACTCGATTAATTCATTATAATTCTTCTTAAATTCAGCTAAGAATTGTTTTAGAGATATATTATCTTCTGCATATTTCTTAGCAGTTCTATGATGTGCTACTATGTTAAGAGCACGAGAAAGTGTTAATCCATATAATGTAGGACCAGGTTCTATTTCATATTTACCTGTATCTCGTTTCTTAACTCTCTTATTAAATGTTAAATCATAGAACGAGCTACATGCGGGTTTCATTGTAAAATCAGGTTCTACTATTTGCATATTTTCTAAAAACTGAGCTTATTCTAGTAGAAACAATTAAGTTCCATTTTCTATTATATCTAGAATTCCATGTTTCAGTACGATATGTATCATATAGATAATTAGAATCATAGTCCAATAATTCAACATCCTTTACTCTAGTATCGAAATCACATCTATTAATATATCTATCAGATACTTTTATAAAATAGTGACATGGCCAAGATATTCTTGCAATTTTAAACGGAATATTATTTCTTTCTAAATTTTCAGCTAAACAAGCTGTAACAAAACAACATCCTCCACAACAAGTGTCGTATTCTAAATCCATTTCATTACATAGCTTATTTAACTCAGTAAATAATCTTTTTCTATTCATTTATTTAAACTTCCTGGCTTTGTATATGAACCCGCTGGATTTTTAGGATAAGATTCCCAAGCCTTAATTCTAGCTTGTAATCTCTTAATTCTATTTTTCATTTTCATTGTTAAACTGCGTCTATTCCGAGTTTTTTCTCTAAATCGGCTAAATAATCAGGATTGTGTTTACGCACACCGTTTAAATCCAATAAAATATAATCATCTACTTTATCTATCTCACTATATAGAAGATAAATAACCTTTAGATAATTATTATAAATCTTACAAAGGAGATTGTGTTTCTTAATATTAGCATTTAACTTCATTTTCATGAATGCAATATTATTTCCAATCTCTTCATCAAAAGCATCTGTTAAACAAGGTTGAGAAGTTCCAGTTCCGAAAACTACAGCAGTATCTTCATTATATTCATCATATTGAAGAGCATCAATTAATTCAGTAGAACTGTTATGAGCTTTATCCATAGCTTCAATAACCCTGTTTACAATTTTATAAACATCTTCTACACAGGTCTTAGTAATCTTCTGACCTTCTCTTGTTGTAACAATAGGCATTCTTACAACGGGATTTTCATTTACATTCTCATTCATAATATAAAATAGTTTTTAAAAAATTTAAATTATCTGGAGTTATTACTTGTTTAAGTATCAAAATATCATATTTCCTACAATAATACTCAACAACTGTTGGAATTGCGTGTTGGATTAATTGAGGGTTTGCTACTATTAAATTTATTATCTTATCAGATTTTTCATACTTAATTTCTGTTAAATAATCTGAAACTAAAGGAAGTAATTTATCTTTAAAAGATACAGGGTCTCCCCTTACCATATTATTAAAAATATCAATACATTCATTTTTATCCATAGCCAAACATTTTCATATCTTTTTTAATTATTGAAATAAGTTCTTCTAGACGTTTGTTTACATCTGGCCATAACAAATTGTTAGGATAGGTAACTTCTACAAATTCTGCTTTCTTTTTTACAGCTTGTAGGTCTTTTAATATTTCACTTCCAGTTATCATAATAGATTAAATTTTTCCATCCTTTTTAAATAATTAACTTCATCTTCATCTGTGGCAGTATCTATTTGATAAGCTAACAACATTTCTGATACATAATCCATATACTGGAATTCCTCATAATAATGTGGTTGTGACATCCACCAATCTTCTGGAATCCACTTTAAGAATTGTCTAAATCTAGTAGCAAATGTTTTATTAGATACAATTCTATTGTCTTTAATAGGATTTAATAATTCCCAATATTCATCTAGCATACCATTTGTTATATTAGATTTTTTACCATCTATTATAACAACAATATGATTAGAAAAAATATCCATTACATAAGCAAGTTTTGAAGGTTTTCCCTTCTGTTGAAGGACAGTTCCCCTTCTTAAAAGTTTTCTTTTCATACCATACTACTTTCAGATTGAGCAAGTTTATCACATAAATTATTCCATTTGTCATCAGCATGTCCTTTAGTATGTGTCCATTTAATAGGACTCTTTACTAACTTTTGTTTTGCTGATATAGCTTCTTTAATTACTCTTATAAGTTCAATATTCTTTTTAGGTTTCCAAGTTGGATTTGTTAATACTCCAATACAATATTCTGAATCGGTAACAATTTCTAAAGAATCAATAGGTTCTTTAATAGATAAAACAGCAATCATTATTGCTCTTAATTCCATTTTATTATTGGTTGTATTCTTATATCCTTTAGAATATTCAAGTACTTTTTTATCATTCTTAAGCCATACTATACCAATTCCTCCATTTCCATTAGCTCTACAAGAGCCGTCTGTGTATATTTTATAATTAGTCATCCTAATGCGTCTTCTAAATCACCACCACACATTTCATTAACATAATCATCCCATTCTTCTGGAACAAACCAACAATCCTTATTTGGATCGTAGCCTACTTCTTTTTGATAATCTGGATGATTCATATAATCCTGAATTTCAGGCCATTCTACTTTAATGTATTGTATCATAATTTTCAAAATATTGTTTAATGTTTAAAAAATACACTCATTTTATTAAATAATTATCATCCCAACTTGATTCATCAGTTTCCATATCTAACCAAGGCCAAGATTCTTTAGCTTTTTCTATGTTAGGAGAATCTAATCTTCCATAAGAAATATTTTTATAGTAATATAAATACCAAAGAGCTTGCTCCCAATAATCATCCATATATTTTTCATTCGGAAGTTCCCAATACCAAATCATATTTAGTTTAAATATATGAATCCAAATTGCAGGAGGATATTCATACCTTGGACTATCAAACTTATCCTTCCAACCAACATCTATACTCATTACATGTATATATGCGGGATTAGAACACCAGAGCATAGGAAACAAATCATCATTAGTATTCCATTTAAAATGACATTTTAAAGGTTTAAAAACACCTTTCAGTTTTTTCATTGTTTTAAATGGATTTCTAATATCCAAATAAATCCATCTTCTTTTATCTAAATACATATGCTACAAAAAAAGGTAGCCAATTACTCTTGACTACCTATTAAATTAATAAATTTCCGTTCTCCTTTAACATTTGTAAACCATAAAACTAAATGTTTTATTCCTCTGTAATCAGTATAATAATCAATCCACGGATGTGTATATGCAATTATCATACATACGATTATTAAAATTATACATATCATATTATATAATACAAATCAGTTCTATTAATTATTTTATCTTCTAATTCACTTTGGGACATTTTATAGTTTCCATTTATAAACTATAATTCATCTTCAGAATAATTCCATTTTAGATAACCTTTCCATCCTGGAACCATTCCTGTCTTTCCTTTTCTACATAATTCTTTTATATCAGAATATGACATAATACAAAATTACTTGTAGTACTTGTCCAATCAATCCTCCTAAAAGAGTTGCAGCAATATCTAAGAAATCAAATTTGCCACCATACTAGTGGTCTTTAAACTCCATTCCAAATGCTACTCCTAATACACATAGAATTGTGAATACCAATCCTATAGGAATAGCAAAAAGAAGGTGCTTCATTCTGTTTGACTAATTTAACCAACTCATAATATTTAATTTTTAATAAAAGGTACACCCGGCAGGATTCGAACCTGCGACCCACTGCTTCGTACCACTCTATGTTACCATAGCCAAATAAAGATGTTTTTAAACAGGTTATTATATGGCTTCCCCTCACCAAAACTTTATTGTTGTGGTCTGGAATACATCTTTACCATATTGAACTTCTAGCTAGATATATCTATCAATGTTGTTCTTCTCGTAATTTGAACTATTGTGACACTAAAGTCTCGTCACATTTTCAAGATATAAATTTCAACTTAGGCATTCTTATCAGATACATCTGAATGGAATGTGAGGGTATTCAATGTATTTCCCCCATATCTCCTATATACTCTCTACACATTTATGATAGGTAGCAAGTATTGCAATACTCCATTCGTTTTAATGTCCTATCAACTTAGCACGGTATTATCCTTACACATTATTGGTTAGTGTTTAGTATCTTTAGCTCTCTGCTTTCTCTTTTATCCCTAAGAAGGATTAGGCTTCACGCATTAATATCATTCGCCTTGTTACTACGATAGTAACCGTGTTATTAATACTCGCATTAATACTAATTAAAAGAACTTCCACCGTTTTAGGGAGATTCTACTATGGGATTTCTCGCCATAGCATCCAATTTTACATAGAAGGTAGTTGCTCTATCCCCTGAGCTACGGGTGCATCAAGTGCGATCTCTGGGACTCGAACCCAGGCCCCACAGATTAAAAATCTGTTGCTCTAGCCTACTGAGCTAAGAACGCAAAAAGAGGAGATTAACTCCTCTTTTATTGAACAGCTATTACAGCAACTCTATTACTTGTTTCCCCTTGAACACCAAGTCCTGTTGCTGAAACAACCTCTATGTCTAATCCTTCAAGATAGTTTTTGACAGAATTTGCTCTCTCTTGTGATAAGTTAAAGTTAAATTCACCACTACCTTCTGGAGATGCAGTTGCAATAACCTTTACTTTACTTCCTGCAGGAATAGACCTAAGAACCTCAATAGCAGCAGCACTTAAATTAGAACTACCTTTCGCAAACATTACAATATAAGGATTATTAACAACTGTAGTTGCTGGAAGATATTCAATTTTAGTTTCAGTTCTTACAATTTCTGTTGGCTTCTTTGCTAATTCTGAATTTAAACGATCGATTTCGTCAATCATAGCACCTACATCATAGAACTTAAATGAATGAGTTCCGTTAGAAGTCTTGAAATTGTAGGTATAACCAATACTAAGTGCAAGTTGAGCATGATTTTTGTTAAATTCAACTTCTCCAGTTCTATTTAAATTCCAATAGACTGTAGGATTGATATTAATTGCGTGTCCTTTACCAAGATTAAAGTTGAATTCCAATCCAGTCTTAGAAGTTAAATAGTTAGCATTGTTAAAATAATGTAACCAACCCATACCTGCAACTGCAAATACTTCAAATACTCTGTTGCGTTGACGACCAAGAGCATTAGAAACATTCATTACTCCATTGAGTCCAACATTTGTACACTTAACAAATGTCTTCTTGTCAGCAAAATGATTATCATTAAACATTGCTAATCCTTCTGCTTGAAGTCCCCATACTGGAGTAAAATTCTTTTGTAATTTAAGTCCTGCAAAAGAATTAAGGGGAGTTACAGAATTGAAATCTAATGGGGTAGCTACACCACCAAATGCACCAACTGAAATGTTGTCATACCATTTACTTGTTTGAACTGCTGTTTGAGCGTTTCCAACGATAGCACTAATTAAAAGTGCAAATACTAAAATAATTTTCTTCATAGTTTAATTAATTTTCTTACTTTTTGTTCATACAATTTGTCTTCAGCGTAATTACATTTACGTAAGAATTCGAAATAATCTCCGCCTTTATAGCGTTTACTGAACCTCTGTTCATAATCATCTACACATTCTATCCAATTGTTATAATATTTATAACCTTTTCTATTTCTCATTCCAAATATATTGTTTCTCTCTTTACAATGTTTAGAAGTGAAATGTCCAGTTTCAAGAATAGCCTGTGCTTCAACTATTTCATAATGGGGAATATTCCTTTTAATAAGCTCCTTTCTAAGGTTTTCTCTACTTAATACAGGAATTGTATCTTTTTTCTTTTCAGCCTTAGTTATAGGAACACATTTAATTTCATTAGATTCTACATTACTAGGTTCTACTAATGCAATCCACAATAAACATAAAAAAATTCTTCTCATAATTATCTATTTAAATTAAATTATCTGATTAGAAACAGTATGGATGACAGCCTGCTTTAATTGCTGGATAATACATCTTTGCATAGCCATCAATATATGCTTTTCCTAATCTTACTAGTAAATTTTTAACTTTCTTTGCCATAGTCTTAATAAATTTTAAATTTAAACTAATTATCTATTGAAGAACATAATAAATATATCTTCTTCGAAAAATAATCAAATGTGTTCGCACACTTTTTGACATAAATCAAGTAGTAAAAATCAAAATTTATTTATAGCCTATTTTTTAGTTATTTTTGGGTGATTAGTGGAGTATGATCCCACGACCTCCAGAGCCACAATCTGGCGCTCTACCAACTGAGCTATAACCACCATATTAAGCTGGGGTAGTGGGAATTGAACCCACATCTAAAGTTTAACGGACTTTTGCTTGACCTTCCAGCTATACCCCAATTTTAGTAGGACAGAAGGGACTCGAACCCCCAAAAACCTTTCGATTTCTTGATCCTAAGTCAAGTGCGTCTTAACCAGTTGCGCCACTGTCCCACTTAAATGTTGCTATAAGAGGTCTATGATCTGATAATATTATAGTATCATAACGTACATCTTCTAGTTCTAACTTATATTTAGATTTATCATTATTAATAAAGAATATTCTATCTACATCTTTACAATTAGAAGGAATAGCTTCTTCACAATGTAATGTAGAAACATGTTCTATTCTATGTAATAATTCTATGTTTATATTTTTAATATCCCAACTATAATAAGGAGAACTATTTGTATCTCCCATTACTATAATAGGATTATAACTATCTCTTTTTATAATATAATCGACTAATTGTTTTAATTGTAATCCTCTTACTTCAGAATCTGAACATTCAATATTACAGAAATCTGCATCCATATGTAATAGATAGACATCTAGATATAAATCATCAGCTATTCTAACTACTTCTAATCTGAATCCCTTTTCTATAAGTAAATCGTTTGCACTACTTATATATCCACAATTATCATTCCATTTAACTATATCAGCTTCATCAAACGAGATTTTACTCATAAAAGTTAATCCATCAGTTTTAAATTTCGGATAAGGTATCCATCTTACATTAGAGAAATCAATTCCTCCTCTATAATTTCCAAATATATATTTATTTTGCAGATTACTTATAAGTTCATTATTATAATTAAAATTCTCTTGAACTCCGATTATATCTGCATTTAACTTTAATAAATATTCACTTATAGATTTGATTCTAGATGTTACATCTTTATTATCATTTATTTTAATAAGTGTAGTACCTTTAAATAATCTATAAATCCAACATATTGGTTTCAAATACCAAGGTAATTCTTTTAAATCTAACACTTCTGGTAATCCATCAATGTTATAAGTTACTATTCTAAGTCTATTCATAATTAATAATTTTAGCGGAGAGGCACGGTTACGCTCCGTATTCACCGAAATGAACATTTTGATTAGCAGTCAAATACCTATCTTCTAGGTTTGCTCTCTCCAAAGTGTGGTAGATGTAGGAGTTCAACCCACTCAACCCAAAGGTTGCCTCTGATTTCAAGTCAGGCCCGTTAGCGTTCCGGCAATCTACCTCCAAATGTCCCAGGAATGAGAATTGAACTCATGCTCTTGTGGTTATGAATCACACGCTTTAACCAACTAAGCTATCCTGGATTAATGCACTTCAGGTACGAATCGAACATACGCTTTCTTGATTTGGAGTCAAGCTACACTTCCAATTATGCTACTGAAGTATTTAAGAACCTGAATCTTCTATGCCTGTATACTAGTTCTTATGACTATAGACTGGATCCCTATTATCTATAGTAGTTACAATAGTTGGGCAATCTAGAGTTGAACTAGAATCTCTTGATTTTCAGTCAAGCGCGAACTGACCACCTGCGCTATTGCCCAATATTATCTTTAAGTATATATTAAATATTTGTGTGTTTGAAATCCTTGATTATTTTTAGTAGGTTCTGTCCTAAGTCTAATAGTATTTTTAACATCTGCATCAATTAAATCTTTTACTGGTATTACCCAAGCATTTAAATCCTTATTTACACAAAAAATAATATCTATTTTATGATTTAAAACATGATCATAAATCTTTCCATTAGTTCCTCCAGTACATCTGAAGTCTATATGTCCATCATCTGTAGCAGTAGCTTTACATTGTACTGTCATAAATTTATCATCTTTTTCTACAATCAAATCATACCATTGTGTATCATTAATAGGTAATGAAACAGTATAACCTTGTATTGTAAAATAATTAATAGCCATTGTTAGACCTATTCTTCCGGTCTAAATTCTATTTTTTACATCCATATTACACATATTTAATTAGTTGTGGAGGTATGATTCGAACATACGTATCCCGAAGGAGTGAAATTTACAGTTTCATGCCGTTGACCACTTGGCTACTCCACAATTTGCATTGTTTACCTGGCACAATGCTAAGCCTAATCTACAGCCTCTTCACCTGTTGATTAGTAATCATAGATTGAGTTACAGCACTCCTATGGAATTACCCAATGGCCTGTTGTCTACTTAATTAAGACGCAGGGTTTCTGTCCTATCCAATCTTATGCCTACTACAAACCCTTTTTCAGCTAAACACGACAGTTCGTATTTGTAAATTCCTCGAAATGTACAAGACAATACTGAACTACGGACAATCTTCTGTCGTACAAGATAGTGAACTTTACGATTTCCCTAACAAATAGAGTTGTTAGCCTTACGTCTATATAGCATTTGCAACTACTATATAATTATATTTGAGCCGAATCCCCGATTCGAACGGAGGTGTCCTTAATGGAACAGGATTACAAATCCCGTGCAGTCGACCGCTGTGCCAATTCGGCGTAAAAAGGAGCTAACTCGTAGCTCCATAACTAAAATTGAATCTTTATTATGATTAGGGCCACTCACCAAGTGGCATCTTAAATCCTAAGCTATCTGGGAAAGCAGGATTAGAATTCTTAACTTCTCCTGTTACAGCATCAACCCAGAGTTGTGAATGGATGTTACCGAATACATATTGAGAATTACAATCAGATGGACCAATAGGCTTACGTAAACAAGCCTGTTTCGAATGAGGTTTTGGAGCATTAGTAGCCATCATTCTATCAAAAGCTTCTTTCCATGATAATTTGATAGCTTCTTCATTTAGAGGCATATCTTCAACCCAGAAACCTTGCTTTGGATATACTGACATAGTATCAGCTAAATGTGTAAAAGCATAAACAGTTACATCTGCACTATGGTCATCTACATTGCTAATAGCTTGAAAAATATTAACAACAGCATGAACTGTTCCATCATTTTCTTCATCTAAAAATTTGTCAAACTCTATACAAGTTTCATACCAACGATAGTCATTTTGTACTTGTAAGAACATCTGTTGACGATCTGTGGAAATCATATGCGATACATTTTCCAATTTAATAACAGAATCAGTCAATTCTAATTTAGCATCATTCTTTTTACATCCATTACAAGAAACAAATGATACTAATAATCCCATTAAAAATGTTAAAATAAAACCTTTCTTCATTTTACATTAATTAAGTTAAATAAGAACTATCTACTGATAGTCTAGGTGAAGTGAGTCGAACACCCTTTAGTTCTGGTTCCCAAAACCAGCGCCATACCGTTAGGCGACACCTAGAATATTATATCTATAAACTTTTCCAAGTTTCTTCATCATATCTATCTATTTCTGTTTTTTTAAATGGAAGATTATATTCTTTCAGCCATTTTCGTATAGAGTTATCACTAACTCCAAACATTTCTCCAATTTTAACCATAGATATATTTCTTACTAGTCCTTTTAAATCTTCTCTAGATGGTCTTTCAACTTTTCTTCTATGTTTAGCTGAACATTTTGGACAAATACCCCCAGTATAATAAACTTCCACTTCTCCACATTCAGCACACATAGATCTTTCTTTTTTGATACTCTCTTGTCTAGATGATAAAAAAACTTCTTTAGAAGAAGCATATTCTTCAGATACTTCACTAAATACATTATCAAAAAGATAATTTTCAGCTTTATTATAAGTTTCTGTATTATAAGATGGAGGTGCTAATCTTAGTGTTTTAGTATTGGAACATTCATCTACTGAAATTACATATACTTTACCTAAAAAACAAGTACAAAAATAATCTATATCTTCTTTTGTATACTTATGACGTATAGTTTGCTGAGTGTTAGTTGTAGTATGGGTACAAGTAATTTGAAAAGCATCTTTATCAATTTCGCCATTACTTTTTTTTACATTACGAGATGATTTACATTGAAATTTTAATAATTTTCCATTTATATCAGCAATAAAATCATATTTTGCATTATCTCCATAAGGAATAGAACAATCATATCCCTTTGACATAAATTTAGTAATACATCTTAATTCATTAACATTTCCTATTGATTTTGTGTAATCCATATTATAAATTTTTTAGAATCCAGTGTTGGATTTGAACCAACGAAAACTTGTTTTGCAGACAAGCCCTTTAAACCCCTCAGGCAACTGGATATAATAAATCATAACAGTACGTACTTATCTATCCTCAGGGAGAATTTACCTCTTGCGTTGTCCAGCAACTGCCTTCAAGCACCCAGAAACTTCTACTTTCGACTAGGCTATTATGATTTATTAGTGGATCCCACCGGATTTGAACCGATAGTCGCCTGATTATGAGTCAGGTGCATTAACCCTTATGCTAGAGATCCTTATTTTAGCGGTCTATGGGGTAATCGAAACCCCATCCTCTGATAGACAGTCAGATATACTAGCCGTTGTACTAATAGACCGTTAGTTCTGATACCTAGACTCGGACTAGGGATCTCCATCTTATCAGGATGGCGCTTTAACCAACTAAGCTATATCAGAATTTTTATTTGTAGGAGTACTTGGATTCGAACCAAGGCATCTTCTGGATGTAAGCCAGACATTTTAACCAATTAAACTATACTCCTAAATGCCAGGACTTCCTCTACCTGGCTTTGCAGCTTTTCCCCGTGAAGGGAAGGTTTACCTATACTAAAGCAATAGGTGCTTCGAAATAAGTTTTGATTAATTGCTTATCTCACTCGCATGTGCTGCTTTACCTATAACACGATGAGGATTATTGTATTGCTTATATTTTATCTGCGTCATATATTAATTCTTCGTTTACTTGTCCATTCCAGAATTCTCTGTTATTTACCCAGTCTTTGAATCCAGGATAAGCATCTTTAATTGATTTATATTCTTTACACCATCTAAAAGTTCTTGGTACACATATCTTTTGAGGTGCTTTACCCATCACTGCGGTAAGTTCATATGATGTTACAACACCAGCAGGGGTTGTTTTTGATACAATAATTGGAATGTCTATTAAATTATCATATAAATTTTCAGATTCAAAATAATAAGTGTTAACTTTTGTTAAACCAGTATTTACTAATTTTCCCATTACTTGTCCAGCATCTACACCATCTACTGATATATCAAGTGTTCCACCTGCTGCAAGTATTGTAATCTCAGTTCTTCCTGATTCGTGAACAATAGCATCAAATACTAAATCATTAAAATCAAAGTCACCAATATTACCTAAATCTTCACAGATAATACGTCCTTCTTCTTTAATAGGATCGTCTGGAGTATAACCTCTTGCTGGAACAATCTTTACAATCCAATCGTTGTAGATATAATCTCTATCAACTTGTTCGTTTGGATTTTGTCCATTAGCTTCGAAGTCAAAACCTACATAATAGTTACCATTAATCTTCTCCATACGGAAATTGTAGAATACATGACCATTATCTTCAGATGACTTAAATCCGAATTTATTTGAATTGGTCTTCTCCATTAGCATAATGCCATTCCAGTCATTACAATTTCCATTGTTAAAGTTATTAATGTGGTCGTCATAACTAGCTCCAGTAACTATCTCTTCTTCATAAGGCCACCAACTAACTACATTTACATATTTATTTGTTACAGTACATAACCAATCCATATGTTGTGAGCCAACAACTGTTTGTCCAGCATGATTTCTATAAGTAGCTGTGCCTTTATATACTTGCTGTACAAAGAATTTATCTAAATCTAATAAGGAAACATAAGATTCATTTCCAACCTCATTAAATACTGTTAATACATCATTTAATTCTGATTCGGTAATTGCAGATGGAACTACATATGAGTTACCCCATTCATTACCATTTGTATTAGCTGAACGTGTTGAATTTGAGAATCCCCACGTTTGAGTTGGATCTATCTTTCCAAAAGTATCTTCAAATTTTTGAGAGTAAATCTCTGCATTTGTAATGACTTTTATGTCATCTTTAGCACAAGATGCAGTAAATAATCCGATTGTTAATAATATTAATAATTTTTTCATATATTTCATATAATTTAAAAAGAAAGATATTAGATAGTTAATCTAATATCAATTCTTTTTTAATAGTCTATACTAAAGCAATAGGTGCTTGAATATACTTTGATTGATTATATATTCAACTCACAGGTTCTGCTTAACCCTATCCGAAAAGGATTATTATTTTTCTTCAAATTCTATTCCAACTTTATCAACAAAATTAGTAGCTCTTTCTACAGCTTCTATAATACTGTAATTTCTATTATTGTCTAGATAAAGCTCTTTTGCTAAATCAAATATTCTTCGATTTCTTTCAGTAGCCATACCTTTAAATACTGGAGCATTAAATACTTTTTGAAAAATATCTGTTGATTGAGGTTTAAAATCAAATTGAATATTCAATTTTTCTTTAATATGTTCTTTACCTTTAGAATCAATATAACTTACCCAATCAAATTCAGTTCTACCTCCTCTTTCTTTAATTTCAAAATCAATGACTTCTACCTCTTCTCCAGTACTTCTTACTATATACTTAATCGCTGGAATATTAAACATTTGTTCCATAATAAGATTTTTAAATTATTATTAATTTTATATTTTAAAAGATAATTTTTGTTAATATGTTATTTAGCCAAATTCCAAGCAGTATTAAATCTGCGTTTTAAAGTTTCATATTCTTGTGAATTTCCTCTTCTAACTTCTGGATAAGTCTGCCCGGTAATTAGATCTCTCCATTCTATAGTTTTTGCATTATTTTTTGCTACTCTAGGAACTACTTTTACAAAAGGAAATCTTGGAGGAGTTTCCATATATGTTGTATCAGAACCTTCAATAGTCTAACTTATTTTAGCTCCTGGGAACAATCTAGAACCAGCAGTAACCTCCTTATACTCAGGCCAATTCCAACTTCTATAAGAGTTCTTATATCTGTCTTCAGCTTTAGGAGCTGTTGGGAGATTTCTACCTTGCTAAAACCTTTCAATAGGATTTCCTGAAACTAATTTAGCTCCTTTTTTAGCGTACTAACTTAAATCACCAAACACTTTTAATAGATTCTTATCATAGTTCTAACCTTCCCTATCTCCATTAAGCCAGTAGCGTAATGCTCTTCTTTGCGCTCCTGTATATTGATAGGGATTAGTCTTAAGATGTCCTGTAATCCAATTACGAGTCATACCCCTATTATATGTGATTTGAGGCTAAAGCTATTGTGTTCTCAAAGTAATTTGTTCTGGAATGGATTCTATAGAGTTTAAATTTGGTAATAAATTAACAGGAGTAAAAGAAGTAGGTGTTTCACTAGTAGGAAGTTTTGTTTCTTGTAAAAATTTCTAGTAAGCAGCTTCAGTATTAGCACCCCAAATTCCATCATCTTTAAATTGACCTGGAGTATAGAATTTTTCTAATTCTCTCTATTTAGTAATAACTGCATCTCTAGAATTTAAGTTTAAGTCAGATACCCTAGCTTTGTATTTAGGAGTATAATACTATGGAATTCTTGTAATTCTTTTCTATGAAATGTTTTGTTGTACTTTAGTAGGAGATTTTGTTGAAACAACTACTGTATTTAAATCTCCTAAATTATAAGCTCTTTGTGAATTTCTCCATTCTTCTGGAGTAAGAGTTACTGCATTATCTCCAGTTCCTACTGTAATTTTATTATTTTTAGTTATTTTCTTTCTCTAATTTAATTTACTAGTTATCTTATTACGATAATTAGATACTATATTATTTTTTCCCTTATTAACAGGTTTTTCTTCATCTGAGAAAAGATAATCATATAATTTATATGCTCCATATCCAGCTGCAGCCATAGGTAATGCTATCGGAATTGTAGCCGCAGCTGTAGGAACAGCTGCAGATGCTGCAGCAGCTGCTGTTGGAATACCTACAGAAGTAGCAGGAACAGCAAGTCCAGCAGGAAGTGCTAATGGAGTACCTCCTAGTAGAGCTTTTAATATCCTCTACCCCTATTTAAATCTCTAAATAGGATTTTTTGAAATTGTTTTATTCATACTTTTTAAAATTTAACGTTAAAATTTAAAATTATCTACTTTTAAATCTTAATTTATTTTAAAGATGTTAAATTTCAAAATTATTTTTATTTTCGCCAATCCAATAATCTGCATCGAGTTCTTCATAAACTCCTTTCCAGAATTCATCTTCTGCTTCATAACATTCTGCTATAAAGCATTCATAATCACTTAAATTTATTTCCATATTGTTTAATTTGTTTTAAAAATAAGTGAGAGGTAGTCTCTCACTAAAATCTTGTACATTTTACCAGAGTTGCCTTACTCTCCGCTCGATTTTGTTAAGAGCTGGACCCAATCACCGATCGATTTACTGATAACTTAGCTTCGGCTGACCCAATCGTACCGCCTCAGAAGGTTGGTCGGACACAACCTTAAAAATCTGTATATAAAGCATCTAATTTACCTAAACTTTTCATAATATTATATGCTTCTTTACAATCTTTCTCTCTTTTAAAATATATTAATGTCGGATAACATACAGAAGTATGAGAAGATATACACCAATACTTATCCATAACTTTAGGACTACAAGTATTCATAAATCCTCTCTCATTTTTATAGAAGAAATATCCTTCTTCTCCTTCTTTCTTTTTCCAATCTACATTAAAATAAATTGCAAGAATTCTTAGTAATTTAGGAGCAGATACTTTAGTAATATCCTTTCTATTCTTCAAACTTTCAAGTTGAATTCTTTGAGTAGTAGTAAGTTCACATCTATAATCTAAAAGCAAATCAATTATTTCTTTTAAATCAATTTGTTCTAATTCTTCTTTAGTAAATGCTTGTAAAGCTATTTCTTTTAAAGAAGGATTATTTGAATTATACCATTCTTTAGCCTTTTCTAAAGATACTTTAATATTTCTTACGTCCATATTTCAGATTATTTACTCTATACATATTACTGAAACTACTTTAGTTGTTTCACTAACTGTTCCACTACTAAAGGTACCAATTCCATCAAAAAATGTAATATCACTATATTCCCAATCAACAGAATCGACACCAAAATGTTTAAGAGCATTTAACACTTCAAAACCTTCTTTAACTGGTTCATCGATCATTCCAGTTTGATAAATACCTGTTTTAGTATCAACTACCTGAATGTATACTTTCATCTTTGTATTCGTTTTTAAGTTTGTTAATTTGAATAGTAGGTCTTAAATCTGAACGCCACTTGAACCATTTTGTCCATTTAATTCCTTCTTTACTCCAGTATTGGTAACGTTTTAACATAAGAGATAATTATTTTCTAATAACCAAATAATCATTTCAAAAGCTGCATCAAGAGGAGTAGAACAAAATCCTGTATGATGAGACTTACATTCTCCAGAAACATTTAAATCCACATATTGTAAGAAATACTTAGATTCCATACTTAAGTCTGCTAATCTGGCCATAATAGGATAATTATATGCTATTGGAGGCATCAACTCCAATAAAGCAGAAAGACTCCATGCTGGTATTGATGCTGTATATGAATAAAATCTATATGGTATAAGCTCAAGACGATAATCAGACAACATATGATTTTCATCATAGATTTGTTGCCATAACATATCAGCAGTATTAACATCCAATCCTAATTCTATGAGTTTCTTGGATTGTTCTATTGAAGTGCAAATCTTAGTCATAACATAAGGTAATTATTTTGTTGGGGCTGGTGGTATTTCTAACCAATGACTAACAATTATATGTTCCCACCTTGAGTTTTTCCAATGACCGTTTCCATAGTAATATACTATATCCATTGAATCAAACTCTTCATCACCTTCATAATACTCTTCTTCACAATAAATACCTAAATATGGCACTTCTCCTTCTTTGTGCTCATCGTCAATAATTGGTAGTTCTTCTTTGACGCTTTTCCAAATTAAACTGTTTTTATTCATATAAACTATTATTTTTTAAGTTTTGCTCTCTATTCATTTTCTTAACAGGTCGCTTTCCTCGGCACGGGTGCGGACCGGAACGCTTGGGTCTGCCGTGTGGGCTGCTGTCGTCTCGCGCTCGATGTCGGCATCACTCACGCTGCCGTTCACCTTCGGGTAGATGCTGACCATCTTTGTGCCCGTGTGGTCGGCAAGGCTAATGCGGTTGCTCTCCAACACTTCCTCGCTGATGTTTAGAGTCCCCGACGGAACGGGGGACGGCTATAATGCAGGGGGCTATTCTTTCTTATCTTCGTCTTTGCTGATTTCGTCGAGGTATCGCGTCAGAGCATCCACAGCCTTGTCGGGCAATTGCTTTGCCTTATCATTGCTCTTTACATAGTCAATGGTCGTGCCAAGTCCGTAGATCAGCAGCACGTCCTTCTTTGATGGTACGAAAGCGTCACCGATGATGCCGATGCAGAATAGAACGGCCATTCGCACCGCCCACTTCTTCAGCATGTTCTTGAACTCGTCGTTCCAATCCTCACCGAATATTGGCAAGGCGACCAACATAATCACAAAGGCTACGATAGCCAAAATCCACATGGTGCCAAATACCATGTCTAACTCGCCGACTCTTGTCAGCCAATAAATTTCGTTCATAATCTTGTTTTATTAAATGGTTTAACTTAATTTGCCCTTAGGCTTACGCCGCTTCCCGTTTGGCGGGAACGCTCAAATGTCAGCCAACTCGGCGTTGGTGATCTCGTTGTTAATCACCGCTTCGGCAAAGAAGCTGTGGCTGCCTTGCTGGGCACTCGTCGGGTTGTACTCCCGAACTCTGTACTTTACTTTACTCATTGTCGTATCGTTTCTTAAAATAATGTTAGTTGTGCCTGCTCTGCCTTGATGCGTCGCACGGCCTACTAATTCCCTTTGTAATAATCCAACATGACGTTCTCAGGTTCATGGCCTAACTGACTATACTCTGAATTATCATTGCTGGTCTCAACGTAGGAGCCGTCGGAGAAGAGGTAGTTCATCAGCTTGGCTTCGTCCTCGCAAAGTTCCTTCACCAAACCCCTGTTGTTTGTGCCGTGGTCAACATAGCAATACTTGTCCTTGACCTCATAGCAGACGTAGCCCGACTCGTAACGCTTCTCCTCAATCTCGTCAAACTCAGCCTCGATGTTCCACTTTGCCAGAATGCTCTTGATGCGCTCGATGTATTCCATCGGCGTGTCGGTGTAGATGAGCGACGTGAACAGATAGTCGGCCTTGGTCTGCGTGTCGGTATAGAGGCGGTGCTCCCAGCCGAACTCGTCGCCGTGAAACTCCAGCTTACGCGGCAGTCCGGCATAGATGTCCTCGCCGTTGTTGCCTACCACGATGGAGTGTGTACTACTTGAATTAGTCTCAAAGATGTTTTTTCTAACTTGCTTTTTCATACTTTCTTATAATTTTGAACATTTCGTCAATACTTTTCATTCCAATGTCATATCTCTCCTGCGAGAGTGAGTTTCGGGCAAACGTACCAGCCACCATGTCTATGTAGAACGTATAGCGGCCATCGTCGCCCATGTAGAACTCCTGCCACTCGCCGTCTGTCAGCAACCGCTTTACATTCAGTTGCTCGATAGCGAGGTTGTCAAACGACACGAGGCTAAACCAGTCTTCGCTGACTATCATAGGCAGCATATTGTAGAGCAGATGTTGCAACTCCCTGACTGCGATTTCGCAACCATTCAGGAAGTTGTGACCGCGCCCCAAGTCCTTATAACCGAGTATCAGCATTTTCAGTCCGTGACCTCTCATGTTCTGTAAGTCCACTGGCGACAAGATGCCGTTGATGGTGTGGATGACCGCATTCGGCAGCGTCTTGACCTTGCTGATAAAGTCCTCGTCGTAGTGGTTGTAGGAAATGCCGATGCCGTGAATCAGTCCGCTTTCGGCATACTCGCGTAGTCGGTCGTAGTTCACCATGAACTGAAGCTGATGCACGGTGATGTTCGCCATCACCCGCTTCTCTTTGAGGAACACTAAGAACTTTTCGAGGTCTGGGTGATCCATATCGTTTCCGTTCAAGGCCATTTCCGTATAAGGATGCAGCGAGAATACGAATGGGAATCCGAACAAGTCAGCGTGCCGTCCGTCCTTCGTGCAACCCTCATAGCAGAACGGACAGCCAACGCGACATGCCGACGTAATCTTAACGTCAACATTCTCGGCAAACTGCGGGATGAACTCGTCGCCGTCCGTCCTTCTGATTTTCGTCCCGTCGTCCTTGATGCAGACGACGTAGTTTCCGTTTCTGTAGAATTTCATAATTCCTTTTAATCCGTTTAATCCGTTTAATCCGTTGTTCAACCTTCAAGGCCAATCTCCAGTGCCGACAGCATCTGACTGATGGTTTCCTTTCGGTCTTGCTTCATCACGTCGCTGAGAGTGTCGAGCACGTCGAGCACCGCCGTTGCCATCACGGTCATTCCCTCGCCGTAGGTCAGGCTATGCCGTGCCAGCGTCCCCGTAATCGTCGCCCCAAGTTCCTTCACAATCGCATTCAGTTTTGCCTCCTGCTCTTCGTTCTTCACTTTAGGTTCCTCGTAAGGGATGCCAAATTCATTCTCGGTCTGTTCCATTGTTATTCGTTTTTTATGATTTCATTATAATAGTTCCACATTTCGGGCAGCGGTCTGCATTAGTCCACCCTCCCGATACATTTCGCTCAACCGTCCAACGCTCACCACATTCAGGGCATTCGATAACTCTTTGTAGTCCCATAGTTCAGTCCTCCTTTGGTAATCCTGGCAGTTGCTCCAGCGTGTCATTAGAGTATGCTCTGCCACCGACTATGAATTAGAAATCAATGATTGACCAATTATTAAATGCTTCTTTCTTTATATGTCTAACATTAGAATCTAAATTCATACACTTTCTTGTTTCACGGTTTATACGGTTTTATTGTGTAATATTCATCTGCATAGTCGTATGGATATTTTTTCATATCTACACACTTACGATGCAAAGCACGTTTGGCTGCATTATGTGATGGATATGAATCCACGAATGAATTATTGCAATATAAAGCCCAAGGCTTTGGTCTATATAATAAATCTTTTTCTTCTTGTGTCATAATTCAATTTCCTTTCTTTCCTTTACCATAATAAATTGCTCGATTTAACCATGCAATAAATACGCATCTATACTCAATGTCAATTCCAATAGTAGGAATAAGCAAAAACATTTGTTTTAATTTGTGGATTTCAATATTCATAACTTATCCTCCTATTCTTTGTTTAAGGGATTTGAGCCAATCTTGTAGCTCTGTTGCACCTTCTTCATTAATAATCTTATGTGTCCATTTTATTAGACTGATTGTGCGTTGAAGCAGACTTTCATCCTTTTCGCTCCAAGCAGGCTTCGATATAACTTTCCTAATAGCATCATTTAAGCCTTGTCTATATGCTCTAATCATACAACCAACAGGTTTTCCAAATTCTTCGTTACCATGTTCATTATTATTTGCATAATTATTAACCATTTTATCAATGTCAATAGTAACAGGCTTCTGCTCAATTTTCTTTAACTCTTTCTTATCAGCATCCCATTCATATCCTGCTTCTTTCATCTTTTTAAATAAGAGGTCACGTTGTTCTCTGGTAGCTGGATAAATGATATTTTTGTTTTCTTCAACATATCCTATACCTGTATTTGGTTTTCCAATATGATAGGGCAAAACGTCTTCACCATCATTATTTATAATAAAAGAATATAATATGCCCATTTCTGGGTTAACTCCATCAAAAATAAATATAATTCCACCCATTAAATCTTGAAAAAGTATATCACCAGCCTTTGCATCAGATATATCCCATAATTTGAAATTTTTATGAACATCATTAAGTGTAAATGTAACTCTCTGACCTTTTAAATCCTCACAAGCATAATAATCCTTTACCTCTTTAACAAGATAAGTGTTATGTTTGAAGCCCTCCGCACTTCTAATAATCCACTCACCTTCATGAAACTTTGGTTCAACCTTATCAGCAGACTTTTGTTCTGAAAACACAGCTGGTTTAGTAGGATAGGGAGAGCCCTTTTCTTTTACGGAATAACCACTAATTATATCGCAATTCTCTGCCTTAACATAATCAATGTGATTAGGCTCATCTTCTATTCCATAGAATGTTACACCAGCAATGTCTTTTATCTCAAACACATTATATATACTACCAGCATACCAGACCCAAAACTTTGGCTCAACCTTATCAGCAAGCTTCTGCCCCCCTTGCTTTTCAAGCATTTTTCTTTTAAAGAAAGCAATAAACGTTTCTTTAAAAGCTCCGTAGTTCTGAAAGTTGATAAATGGCTCACCAGTAACTTCATTTTTATCATCAACAAGTTGGTCATCGAGAAATTTAATTGCCTTATCAAGTGGTATCATATCTTGCTCACCTTGCTTTTCAAGCCAAGCAAGCCATTTATTTCCTACTATTTCGTCCTCAACCTCCATTTGGATAAATCGAACAATTTCTTTCCTTGTCTTCTCATCCTCTGACTCACAAAGTTCGGGAAAAATGTCTTCAAATATTCCCCTATAACTTTCATTGGTATTTATATCATACCATTTTTTAGCCTTTTCAAGCCTATCGTCATAACGTTTTGCCTTTTCTTCTATTGATAATTCTTTCATACTTCTTATTCTTATTTAGTAAATCTATTATTTCACTTGGGTTTTTACCACTTTCTTTTGCTACATATAAAGCGAATAAAACACCATATCCATTTAATACTTCTTTCTCTTTCATAATCACAAAATATTAATTTCATGTAACTTCAATATCATTTCGTAGCAAGCATCAACAAAATACTCATACCTATCGGTTTCAATACTTTCAAAATCACAGTAGGGGTCTGTATATACAAGTTGGTATAAATCGTCCTCTTTGTTAATTTCCAAGTACGAGGAATGACCATCATCATCACACACCTCATAAGGAAGTTGTTCAAGCAATGCTGCAAGACTCCAACAAGGAAAATAAGAGATATTCTTATACTTTTGTCTCCAAGATTTGTCGTATTTGCTAAATGGTACGCACAATGCTTGATGTAATCCATCAAACTTGCTGTCACTTGTTTCATAAGGTTCTTCGTGTAAAAGAACCATATCCGCACTTTCAAGTGGAAGAATCTCAGCCAACTTTTTTGACTGTTCTAAATCTGAATAGCTTTTCATAACAAATTATTTTCTTTTAATTTCAGTATCATTTCGCAGCAAGCATCAATAGGATTATTGGAATAATATGTGTCTATATTATTACAAATACATTTATACCCACGATTCCCCTTATCGTGCAATAAAACTTTTCCTGTCGGAAGAACATCAAGCAATGCAGTAAGACTCCAACAAGGGATATTATCAGGTTCGTTGTTCCAATTAAAACTGCCAACCCAAGGAGTATCAAGATGAATAATTTGTGGAGTTGTATCATCCGTAGTTACAGAATAAAAATTCCACCACATATCCGCACTTTCAATTGGCAGTATTTCTGCGAGAACTTTTGATTGTTCTATATCTGTATAACTTTTCATATCTTAAATATCATTTGTCCATTTACCACAAGTGCCTATTGGTTCAAATAAAGCTGGGTTTTCCTTTTCACACTCTTTTCGCAAGGCACAATTATAACATTGCTTATTAGTTATAGCATTTTTTAAAAATGTAATATCTTCCTCTTTCATAACAAATTCCTTTCGTGAAGTTTAATAATCATTTCCACGCAAGCATCAATTGGATTGTCACAATTCTTTGAAGTATAATTATCTTTATTTGTAGTTATAACAATTTTATGCTCTATTTTATAATACCAATCAGTTCTTTGGAGGTTGTATTCAGGTAAAACACCAAGCAATGCTGCAAGACTCCAGCAAGGAATGTAACATCTATAGTCAGAATGGCTACCCACAATAAAGTTAGGTATCTTAGACTCCGCTAAATTGTAATACATATCCGCACTTTCAAGTGGCAGTATCTCTGCCAACTTCTTTGATTGTTCTAAGTCTGTATATGCTTTAATTGTTGCCATGATTACAAATTGGATTATAAGGGTTAGTTGGTTTTCTTAATTTATCACATTTTGGCATATTTGAACCAGTATGCCTTGGATTATACCAACCACATGAGAAACAATTTTCTTTAATTGTTGCCATAGTTATTCAAATTAAATTGATATTGCTTTTCCATCACCCATATATCGGTTATGTGGACATCCTTCACATTGATGATGAGTACCCCATTCATCAATACAACCAGTATTCCTGTCATCATTTAATGACTTGTCTAATCGTAAGCACCATCTTGCCATAGTTATTTTTTTTGGTAATTATATATGATTTGACCTCAATGGAGAAAACAATCCATCTTCTCCAAAATCTATAAGTTTTATGTATGAGTTCATTTTCATTTCTCTAAACATTACTTTTTGTGGGTGTCCATAACCAATACCTACTGACATTCCGCGACCACCTTCATCATCAACCCATTGCCAATGTATTGGTCTGAATTCTTCTCTTTCCAAATGAGGCTTACTATCAAATAGTCGAAGCCCTCTTTCGTCACGTGTTAAAAAATATTCCTTTGCCATTTTTTAATTAGATATTGATAGCAGATTCTGCTGTTTCATCATCTGTTCCTTCTGCCAGTTAGCTCCAGCTTTGAAAGCGTCAGCTTCATTACCTGCAATTGTCTTATTTCCAAAACAGTCAGTTTGTGTAGCATAGTCCTTTGATGCTTCTTCCAAGTTATCACTTATAGGCGGGTTATTCCTCTTCCCCCACTCAGCGAAGTGGGCAGCACACCTTTCAAGAGTAGCCATCGGGCCATGCTGCTTGATAAACCTGTCAAGTTCTTTGTTTATAGGCTCTTCTAAAGCATTAGCGTCATCAAGCCAACCAAGATGTTGTTTTCCGTCTGACAAAGCTCTGAGTTTATCTTTTTCACTCATTGTTTTTTTCATTAATAGATTTCATTGCTTCTTTAAATTCATATATACAACCACTGATATTAAAATAGTTATCTTCTTTATACCAATAATTAATCAGGTGATTTCTAAGCCACTCACAAGCAATATGTAACATCTGTTTCTTCTGCCAAAACGCACCAAGTTTAAAACCGCATTGTTCATCTCTTGCTCTTTGCCAAGATTCTGCATAAGCTTCACTTTTTCTCTGCTCTTCATTATAACATGGTGGTAAAGGGCATAATCTTAATGATGCTTTCTCTACGTCCTCAACTATAGGGTCTTCACCAAGCATTTCCCAAAAATGTTCATCAACTATTTCTTGAATTCCAGAATCAACAGGAATTATTTCTCCTAAACTCTTGTTATTGTAAACTTCTTTAAAAATATTTGACTGAGTAATACGTTTATATTTATCATGCATATTATCGTTTGTAGACTCTTCTTACAAAGAGTTAAAAATCGCAAGAACTTCATTGTATGCTTCTTCTTTACAACGAGTTTCCATAACAATTTGTGAGGAACAAGCACCACGAATAAGTTGTTCTTTAAGTTTTTCAATCTCGACTTTTATGTATTCTAATTTCTCTTTGTCTGTCATATCTACAATTCTTCTTTAATTAGGTTATAAACCCTTTCAATTTGTTCGTTTTCATCTGCATCAAGCAAATCCCAGCCTTGTTCTTTTACTTGCTCTAAAGTCAAATCTATAACTTCTTTAACTAATTCTTCTTTTGTCATACACTATTCTCCTTTCTGTGTTTTAAGACCGAGTTCAAAGAAATGTGTTGCCACATTATATAGAGTTCCCCAACCAAAATCTCCATTAGGTTTATGAATTCTGATAAGTTCATCAAGTTCTTTTTTAATGTAGTCCAAGTCCACCTCTTTCACTTCAAGGGTGTCGAGGAAAGAAAGAACTTTTATACAAGTTGCAATATGTTCTGCCCAAGCAACATAACTTTCATAGTCATTGCTTTCTTGGGACTCTTGAAGTTTGACTTGTCCGTTTGATATTAATCTCTCTATCTTCGCTACTAAAGCGTCTTTGTCTATCAGTTTCATAACTTATTATTGATATTTAGAGTCCATTTTGTCTTTTTTACGAAATTTCTATTAGGAGTACCTATCGGCGCTGTTTCTTCATAACTCAATATTTTTTTTAATTCTACAAAGTCTTAATATGTTCTGAAGTTGATGGACAAACATACAAGGTAGATGCTCAACAAAAACATTTTTCGAATCAATATAAACCCAAGATTCTTTGTAGGATGTCCTGTTTCCTTGCGGAAATGCAAATCCAATTTTCACTTCATCTTCCCCATTTATATATTCATAATATGGATAAGGATAAACATGTGTATTAGCCACAAATCCATTCTTCTCTAAAATCTCTTGAGTAATAGGAATTGGCTCGACCAACTCAATGTTTGAATGTTCGTTGTGAGTAGTTTCTATATTTCCATCACAAGTAATAGAGGTTATCTGAGCATAGACGTTACCATCAAGCACCCAGTCCCCAACCATCAATTCATTTGCTTTCATATCTATTCTCCTTTCTGCGCTTTTAACCCAAGTTCCAAGTATTAATTCGTTTGCTTTCATAATTTATTCCTCCATTGACTTTTTTAAATCACTAATTAAGTCCCTATCAAGATAATAACCGTCTTCTTCAGTGGCAGTAATATATGCATTACCGTATTCTTTAATCCACTCACAAACCTTATCAATATCTACAAGACCTTTTCTTGGATGAGAATTAGCCCATTCAGAGCCTTCTATAAATGCTGAGAATGTATCTCCTGTTCGACCACAGTCTTCTTCATATACTCTTTTATGAATATACTTATCGGCTGCTTGTAATATTTCTTCTTTACGTGTCATAGCTTTTCAGTTTTAATAATTATATTGACTGTCACAAATTTCAGAATCAAACTCCTCTGGGTCAACTATAAATGCAATTATAGATAGAATTATACTAAGTATAAGATAACCCAAAATCAAGTACTTCATAGCTTTTCAGTTTTAATGTAACCATTTTCTAATAAATAAACCACCATAGAATAGACAGCATTAAGAGGATTATCTGCTATTGCATCTTGCAGAAAGTGATTATCTTCATCAAATAACGAACATACATAGCAATCTTTATTCTTATCGAATTGTACATTTTGTGGCAATAATCCAAACAAAGCAGAAAGACTCCATGCTACTAAAGACTTTTCCTTATTGATTGAGAAATCTTTTGGAAAACAGAACCATTGTAATTGTCCATCATCTTCTTCAATATACTGCCAATGCATATCCGCAGTATTAACATCCAAGCCCAACTCAATGAGTTTCTTGGATTGTTCAATTGTTGTGCAAATCTTATTTTCCATGTTCCAAACCTAATTTATAAAATGCTTCTGCAAATTTCCTATAAATACCTGAATGTAATGTTGAACTACTATCTATGTGACAATCCCAACACATTTGTCTAAATTTCTTTTCAAATTCTTCATTCATACGGATTATTCTCTTTTGTTACTGCAATCGCTAAACCTTTAGGAATAAGACCTCTAAAATCAAAATGATTCTTTAGGAGATAATCAATTGATTTATAATAATCTTCTAAGACACCTCCAAGGTCAGCAAATAATAGTTTCGCATATTCTTTTTTTTCTTCCTTAGTCATACTTGACATTGGACGCAGATATGGTTTAACTTCCTCAATGTAAAACGCATCATTTATTAGATGTTTGCCACCATTTTCTCTAACACTATAAAAGTATTGGTCATTTTCGTCAAGTTCCTCATTAAAATGTATGATTACTCCATAAGGCAAGCGACTGCTTAAATCTGTCAAAAGGAGATTCTTATCTTCTTGTGTCATAGTCTTACTTATTATTTAATCGTTCTATATCTGTTTTATAACTATCATTATTCACTTCAATAATATGATATATCTCTCCGTATGGGTCTTTTACCATATCACCAGCCTTAAACTTCGGTTCAACCTTATCAGCAAGCTTCTGCCCCCCTTGCTTTTCAAGCCAAGTATTTATTTCTTCCTTTTTATGATAAAGGAATTGCTCATCTTTAAAATACCCAATAAGGTCTTCTCTTATTCTCTCATCCTCGGACTTTTTTTCTAACTCATAAACATACTGACGTATACTATCCATAAGTTCATGTTGGTCTTGAGTAAGGGCACTGTGAGCAATTGTATCAATATACTCAACAAATTCTTTGTATTTTTCTTCGTAATCCATAATTCAAAATTCTTTACCTGTTAATTGTTTTAGTGCTTGTTCGTCCATAGTTATTTATTCCATTTAGAGTTATCAATTTGTTCTTGTGTGATATTAGCCCAACCTTTATCTTTGGCTTCTTGCATGAGAGATACAATATTCTTGCCGACATTCTTTTTATTGTCGCACCATATAGAGATTAATTTACCTCTAAGTTTCATCAGTTCTTCCGTCTCTCCTTTCTTCAACTGCTCCAAGTACTTGACGTGAAGCTCTGCAAGTTCAGCAAAAGACAGATTACCAGAAGCCATTAGCTCAAAGACTATCCATTGAAGAATCTCTTTTGGCTGGTGTTTAAGTATTTCTAAAAGCTGTTCCATAATTATTTAAATTAAATTTTCAAGACAGTATTTAATAGCTGCTTCACAAGCTTCTTCGTAAGTTTGATAGAATACCTCATCAACAGCGTCTTGGAGCATCATTTCAAAATCTGAATCAGTTTTCTGGATAACCACATAATATCCTGTATGGTCACCTAAAGCCCAACCGTCCAGCATAACTTGTATATAATATCCATGAATTTCCCTCAACCATTTCATTACCATTTGGAGAGTTGGAGCAGAAATTACATCTTCTATTAATTCAAAATTAGTTGAAAGATAATCATAATGAGAAAGTTCTTTATTTAGATAACAAGTATAACAAGGTGTATTAAACCCTTTCTCTCTCAACAGCTCTGCTATTTCAAAAGATACATAGTCTTCAGTAATCATATTCCTTAATCTATAATCAAAATTTAAAAAACTTCTTAACTTTCGTTTTTGCTCTTCGATATATTTTTCAAATTCTAAATTTACTTTAGATTCTTCATTAAATTTTTTTCCTTGAGTAGCTTGGCTACCTCAAAGGATACGTAATCTTCTGTAATTGTCATCATAGTTAAAAAAATAAAGGGATGAACATAAATAGTGTTCACCCCCTTAATTGATAATGATTGATAAAGAGTGTAACTAGAATTACTCTTTAACTAAAAATAAACCTTAATTTTATGAGTACATTATTTATCATGAGCAAGTTCTATCTAGTATTGAACGTGGAGCTACCGAGAATCGAACTCGGATTCTTAGATTGCAGATCTAAAGTAATAGCCTTTATACTATAACCCCAAATAACTCTACTTCTATTAGTCTTTATAGTCATTATACACTAATGTTGTAGAGTTCTAATGAACATTTCAAGAATTCACGTATTCTTAAGGATTGTTCTCCTTCTTCTAACGGAAACATTATCTTTTACATCCTCAATTTCGTTGGATGGACTAGTCATCGGTTTGGGATTCGAACCCAAATACATAGATCGAAAATCTATGATCCTAACCATTAGATGAACCGACGAGAAAAGATACTTTAACATAATAATTGACAGAATCGAACTGCCTACTTCAAAATTAACAGTTTTGCGCTCTACCTAATGAGCTAAATTATCATTTCAGATGGTTTTGTAAGTATCTTTAAACTAACATTTATAAACAAAAACAAAGAATCTCCAAATAAAAAGGTTACTTGTTATGTACAGAATCAATCATTTTATAAAATTACAAATATGCGGTCATTAAAAGTATAAAACAATTGTAAGTAACCTATTGTTGGGGTTACTGGACTCGAACCAGCAATTCCAAGAGAGCCAAAACCTCTTGTGCGACCATCACACCGAACCCCACCAACAATGAAAAGAAAAGAAAATTTTATTTTATTTTAAACAAATTAGCATTACCCAGGTACACCACGTGGAGGTTTTGTTTATGTACCCTTGCGGGAGCAGGATTTGAACCTGCGTCCGGTTTTTGACCGGCCCAGCTTATGAGACTGGTGAGTTGGGCCACTACTCTATCCCGCGATTTATATATGGGGTTATATCTAATAATCCATTATCAAATTCCCAATGGTGATTAGGACAAAGTCCTATTAAGTTGTCTATATCGTTAATTTCAGCTATAGTAGCATTATCATCAAAATCAGCTACAGCTTTTATATGTGCTATTTCTATATGTTTATTATATCCACATACAGCACATTCACATGTAAGATTATTATCTTTATATGTTTTTTCAGCTAACTTTCTTATAGTACTTCTATAACTTTGATAATTTTTTCTATTCAATAATAGTTCTCCTTTAGTTTTTTCTAAGATAGAGGGTGTTCTTGTTAAAGTTATTTTAATTTTCAACAAATTGCATCTATCTAATATTTTATTTTTAGTATCAGAACCAGCTGTGGAGTTATATCCTAATTTTTCACATATTTCTTTCCATCCAACAGAATTATTAATAATATCTTTGAATTCTTCATCAGAAAATTTATTAAATTTGGCAGTTCCTGTATGTGAAAAATTTTCAGTTGAATTAACTTTTCTTCTAACTTCTAATTCTATTCCTAATCTTAATGCTGCTTTTTTAATAGCATTTCCAGTCACACCATAAATCCTACCTATGGCTTCGTATGACATTTTTTCTTCTTTAATTAATTTTTCTAATTCTTCTTTTTCGTATTTCATATTAATTCTAATTTTTGAACTAATATAAAATTACGAATTATTCGAACTAACTCAAATTAATTAACAAAAATTAACGGAGCCTTGTATGCGACCAACACACTGCTTCCGCGATATTAAAAACCTAACTCTTCACCACGTCTTTCGAATATGGCTAAACTAACTGACCGGCGACACATATTTCGGAGGCCATCCCGACAAGGTCACGTTGCTCTCAGTGTTAGGTTTGTAGTATCACTCGGACTCGAACCGAGACGAACCCTTCGGTTCAGAAGATCTTCATAAGCTTGATGGATAAAGCTCTTGGACTATGTCATAACCATATCTCACGACTTAGGTTGCAGGTATATAGTCTCTACGCATTTATAAACACATTAAAGAAGGACATCGGCAATGTTATCATATCCACCTCATTTAATTCGGATACTCCTTCACACTCTTCTTTTCAGCTCAGTCGTGTATGTGTTTAATTTAGTTCGGCGTTATTATCATTTATAAGGCTGATACCTTCGCCGAATTAGCCTGCTTCTACTTCAGAAGTTTCCTCCTGAGCACTCAATACCTTTTTCGAAATACGATTTCTACTTCTAAAATTATCTGTTTGGCTATGACAATTAGGACAGAGAATCTGTAAATTCTCTATTCTATTATCAGTAGAATCTCCATTAATATGATGTAATTCACATACAATTGGTTTTCCTAACCATTCAGTAATTTTACAAATTTCACATTTATTTTCTTTTAATCCAAGTCTATAAACTAATTCCTTTACATTAGCACTACTTAATGAACTATGCTCACAAAGTTTTGGTAAATATTTACCTCTATAGATTGGATTGTTCGGATTTTTGTTCCAAGCCTGTCCTGTAAAATGTGAATAATCTACTCCGAATTCATCCATCTTTTTCCTTAAAGTTTTTGGATTAGAACCTTCTGGTTTTAATCCTAATCTACGACAAAGTTCTGCAAAAGAATAACAGTCCTTTACGTTTGTTTCCAACAATTCTTTAGTATATTTTATTCTAATCATAGAATAAATATATACTTAAAATTGTGTCTACCAAAATAACTTTAAGTTAAATTTTGTTAAAGTCTGCCGGGTCTACCTATTCCCCCATGATACCATTTGAGAGCTATTTTTACCATATTGAAATTCTTGCAAGTAAAGAGTTCTCCAATTCAGCAAGGGAGAAAATTTCTCTTAATTTCAACTTAGGTATCTTCCTTCTGCTCTCTACACATTTATGAAAAGAAAGCCTTTTAGTTCACCTTTTAATCATAATGATTTGGCTAAGACTTTTTTATGTGAATGAAACTTTTCAATTTAGCTCGGTATTGTTCCTACACATTATTGGTTAGTGTGGCACATTAACATCGGTAATGTTTAATTGAAAGCCTAAAAGGATTTCTACCGAATTTGGAAGATTCTATTATGGGATTTCTCGCCACAAATATTTCTAAAAAGGTACTTGACTCTAAAATAAAATAATACAACAAAAAAATTCATGTAAAATAATTGTAAGTACCTTAAATTATTAACGGTTTAAATATTTAAAAGTTAAATTTTGTTAATTATTTAACATCTTCAAAATTTTCTTCTTCCTTGCTAAATAATTTCTTAAATTGTCCCTTGACACCATCATTGATCATGTCAAGTGCAGGAGCAAAGTTTTCAATGAAACTCTTAGCAACCTGTGCACCAGTGTTACTATCACCATAGACAGTAACATTACCAAGATGTACGTGTTCAAGCACCTTAGACTGTGCCTCAGCAATACCCTTATACTGATCAACCATCTTGTACTGAACAAGCAAATCAGGAGAACCTCCGAATGCTTCTACCATCTTCTCAAGAGCTAATGCTGGAGCCATTTCTCTCTTCTGAAGAGCTTCTGCTTCTGCAAACAATAGAGCCTTTTGACCTTCAGCCTCAGCAAGTTTCTTATTCTTAATACCTTCAGCTTCAGCATTCATATTCATACGAACACTCTCTGCTTTAGCCTCTGCTTCTTTAAGAATTTTCTGCTTTTCTGCTTCAGCTTCGAGGATTGCTTGCTCCTTAATTGCTTCTGCTTCAATAATAGTCTTCTTCTTGGACTGCTCAGCAGGAACAATCTGTTCAGCATTTAATTTAGCTTTAACTGCAAGAGCTTCTGCTTCATTAACTTCTAATTGACGTTCTTGCTTTGTCTTAGCAGCAGTCATATCTGCTTCAATCTTAGCAACCTGAACAGTCTTATCAGCATCTGCTTCAGCCTTACCTGCTTTAGCACGTGCTTCAGCAACCAAAATCTTTGCGTTTTGCTCTGCTACACCAGCATCCTGGTCAGCCTTAGCCTTACGAATCTGTTTTTGTGATTCATATTCAGCTTTCTTAGCCTCCTTTTCTTGAGTAGCCTTAGCATTCTCAGCTTCTTTCTCTTGCTGAGCCTTTACAATTCTGATTTGCTTTTGAGCTTCTTTCTCATTCTCAGTTGCTTCAGCATCTGCATCAGCAGTAGCTACAGCTTTTCTCTGTTCAGCAATAGACTTAGCTTTTTCAGACTCAGCCTTTGCCTTCTGTTCTGCAACAGCAGCAATTTTACGAGCCTCAGCTTCTGCTTTCTTAGATTCAGCATCTGCATCAGCATTAGCTACAGCTGCTATCTCAAGAGCTTTCTGATTAGCAATACCAGTTTGTTTATCCTTCTCAATCTCAGAAAGCTGTACTTCCTTAGTCTTCAAAGTTTCAGCAATCTGTGTTTCCTGTTCTTTCTCAATTTCTGCTACTCGAACAGCCTGCTCTTGTTTAGTTTGAGAAACTGTAGTCTCTCTTTCCTTATCAGCAGTTGCTACTTGGATTTCTTGCTCTTGTCTAATCTTAGCTTTTCTAATTGCTCCGTCTTTCTCCTTGTCTGCAATATCAGCCTCTGCGTTTGCACGAGCTTCTGTTTCCTTCTTCTTTCCAAGATTCTTAATATAATCAGCTTCATCAGTGATTTCTTGAATATTAATATTAGTTATATCATAACCAACTTTATTCAACTCATTACCTAAGCTATCCTTAACCTTAGTCTTGAAAGCATCTCTATCAGAGTTAATCTCTTCAATAGACATAGAAGCAATAATCAATCTTACTTCACCTTCAAGAATGGTTTTAATCTGAGAAATAATCTCACTAGAACTAGCACTCAAGAAACGAGCTGCAGCGTTCTGTTGAATTGTTGGATCTTGAGAAATAGCAGTAGTTAAAGCTACAGTAACATGAGTTCTAATCATGCCACTATCTGGACCAACTACTTCTGAATTAATCTGGAAAGGTTTCATCGACATTACTTTGTAATCCTGAATAACAGGCCATACAAATACACCTCCACCTGGATAAATCTTTGCTGCAGATTTACCACCAACTTTACCATAAACTACCAATAATTGGTCACTTGGACATTTGCGATAACGGGATAATAGTCCAATAACTGTTAAGATTACTAGGAGAACAGCTACTCCAATCACAATTAAAGTTGTTAAAGTCATAATATTTTAATAAATTAAATAATATCCTTTATCATAATCTAGAATTGATACACATTGTCCAACATAAAATACTTTCCTAGAAATAGCAGGAACTTCAATTGTACCAAATCCGTCATTGACTGTTACTTCATAAAGATATTTATCATCTTTTTTTCCAGTATATAGATATATTCTTCCAGGAGATCCAATTAATTCTTTGCCAGAAAGAATTTTAGGTTTGTGTTCTAGTTTGAATGTAAACTTATATGCATAATATAACATTACTACAAATATAATTCCAATAGCAAGTGCTATTAAATAATCATACCATTCTATAGAATTTGTAATATATCCTTTAGCTGACATCCATCCAGAAAAACCCATCATAAAGTGAATAAGTCCTTTAAAAGAAACTACATCACCTATATCTAAATCAGTGTCTATATCAAAATCTCCAATTAACCAACTTAAGAAAATTCTGATTAAAAAAATTGAATACACAACTGATGCAATCAAATAAAATAAATAAACTGTATCCATAATTGTTAATGTTTTTTGTTTAGTTAGGAGGAGAGGACTCGAACCTCTATTACGGCTCTTGAAAAGCAAATGTAAGTTTGATGTTGTAAGTATTAAACAATAATACTTGATACTACGCGTGTTACCAATTACACCACCTCCTATTGTAAAGATACTTATGTTTTACTATAACATTTTTGAAATGTTCGCGTTTACCTTTTCGCCACAATCCATAAGGACAGGCCGGATTCGAACCGGCAATTTACATACTAATTTTGTAAGTATCTTAGTAAGATATTTTTAATATGAGTAAAAGTATTCTTAAAAAAGGTTACTTAATGTTTCTTTCAATTACAAGTTGAATGCTATACCACTTAGCTAATTCGGCAAAAACTGGGCCAAATGTTGGATTCGAACCAACGATTAATTGTTTTTGTAAGTAACCTATATTCTAATTCAAACTCTGTACAGAATAGTATTTCTTTTACAATAGAGCCATTAGTTCTATCATTTATTAGATTCTACGTTTCTACACGGCCTATAAAATAATATTACTATAGTCTGAATTATAGTGGGGAGTGAAAGAATCGAACTTTCACTTCTGGATTTTGTCCCAGAAATTGTGTTAACTAACGAGTTTGTATGTAACAGTATGTTACACTTATCACAACGAGCTTAACCAATGCTCAAACTCCCCAAATGCCCGTCTTTCCGGGCTGTTATCAACAAATTATGTAGTACATATGTTTCACAACATTCTTTTTAAAAAGGATACTTTGGATGTATATACGGGGATTGAACCCGCTACCCTAAACGCCATAAGTTCATGCTCTATCCAGATGAGCTAATATACAGATTGAATATATTTTGTAAGTATCCATTAAGTCTTAATTATGAGTACCATTTAAAAAAGTTACTTGGTAAATAAGGAGATTAATTAAAAGTTAATTCTTAGTACATTATTATTGTAAGTAACTTATAAAAGTAGAAACTAGGAGAGGAGTCGAACCTCTCCTAGCCGTTTGACATGTTTAACTTTAATACCCGTTATCACAACGTATTCTGTCTCACGAGTTCGTAACGGTTTGAACGATACAAACTCTGCAAGGGAGTGTAAACATCCATGATGTCCATATCCTTGAAATTAACCAAGAACTGTTCAATCTGAGCAGGATTGCCAGGAATATAAATTATATTCTCTAATCCTTCAAACGAACTTGCTTTTGGAGAATGCCAACTATTGTAAATCTCAATCATTACAATAAATGGAATATATCCAAGAATACGACGACAATCATTTTGGAATTGAATCATACTTTCGCGAGCATCCCAACTATTGTTCAGGTCCCCATCTGAAACAATGGTCCATATAGGATAATTCTTTAACTCATCAAGCATTTCAGGATTCTCCTGAATAATAAATTCAAGACCTTGAGGAATTGAATTCAAACGAGTTCCACCACCCTGGTATACAGCATCACAGAACTTACTAATTCTCTTATAGTTGTCAAAGAAACTAAGAGTTCCATCAACTAACGGTTTAGCATTAGTTTGAGCAACTGTAGTTCTTAACAAACTATTCTTACGAGAACCATAACTATCTATAAAGCTATGCCAGTGTGAACGAGAGTTGAAGAATCCGATAAGATTCCTTGCATCATCATCTGGATTCTTTACCAGACATACAGATGCAATAAACTTAGCAAAGTTAAACGGAGCACCACTCATTGAACCAGAGTCATCAATAATTACCAAACTGTTGTAAGGTAAATTAACTTTGTTCTGGATGAATGATTCAAGCTTCAACTTGTCTACATTACCTCTAAGAATTGAATCATACAATCCTTTAAAGTTAGTAGCACCAGTTGTTACTTTAGCTTCTTTCTTTACTTGCTGAAGCTTAACCTTATCTTCATCTGAAGCTTGTCCTTGACGAACTTTCTCTTCGAGAATACGCTGCTCTTGTTGCTTTTGCTCCTTATAAGTTTCCCATTCCTTTACCCAAGGTTGGAATTTAGCCCATTTATTACCTAATCCTTCATAGGTGTTAAGCAAACAATCCTTAGTTTTAGAATAAAGAATACGATTCTTTACTCTGAAACGAGCCTGTGCTGGAAGTTTATCAAACCAACTAATGAATTCATCCTTAGTAAATTCGTTAATCTTACCAGTAGAGAATAGAACAGATTCCAATTCACCGTTATACTGCTTACGCCATTCACGATAGCCTTTGAAATATTTTGTTTCCCAACCCATCATTTTAGAAAGATTAATTAGGAATATTCCTTTAGCTTCCATGATTTTCTTGGTTTCAGGAAGAAGTTGCTTGTGTCCCTGTCTTTTAGAAAGACGAGGAATAGTCAAGAACTTAGCAACAAGCATCTTATCGAATGGATTTGTACCATTGATGATACCATAAACATACTCAAGAAGTACGTTTGCATAATCTTCATTTAAGAATACAGCAGGAACAGTTAATACTTTCTTAGTATTCTTTACTGTCTTTACTCTATTCTTAAACAGGAGATCAAAGCAAGCATACTCATTAAAGAGATGTGCATTCAAGAACTTCACAAACTGTTGTTTATTATTTGCATACAACCAGTTGAAAATTGTCTCAAAATCTTCACGCTTTGCGTTACCACCAGAGTCTATCTTCTTCTTACCGAAGATATTATGCTGACGATTGGTAACATCACCTATTGAAAATAGGAGTGAGAAAAACATTTCTCTTCTTGTCTTATCTCCAGATACTTCTATCCATGCGTGATCCAAGTCATTTGAAGTAATTGTCTTGTTAGTATTCAGAAGTTCAAGACAATTCCTTAATCCGAAAAACGGATTGTTGTTACTTTTTAATTCTACTTTAATCATTATGTGTTTTGTTTTTGTTTGTAAGTAACTAAAAAATAAATTTCCTACATCTGTCTTAGAGCAATTAACCAAACGCCTTTCGGATACGGTGCAGATTCTCACTGCTTTTCTCTTTCACAGTCCCCATCACGTTGCTTTACGTACCTATGACCCCAATCACGTGTTTGCCACTACAAGGTCTTTCAACTGTCAATTCAGTATTCCCGTAGAAGGATCTTATTGAATCACCTTCAGCCTCGGAAATTTATTATTAAAAAGACTGGCTTCGAGCGGTTTTATCTCTACTTTACCTTGGGCCAAGCCATCTGGGTTCCGGTATCAAGCTTCAGTCTTATATATTTTAAAGGATGGAACAATTTTAAAGGATGGAACACAACTTATTGGATAGTTTACATTGCCTTCACTTCCAGCCATGTTCCTTTTACTTTTTCCTTCGCAGCCGATTAGGCAATATACTGCACCTTGGAACCTTTAAAATTCTTCCAATTCTTTAAGCTGAGCTTCAAGTTCCTTGATGCGGTCTTCAGGAGTCTTTGTAGATTCCTTAAGCTCAGCAAGTTTCTTAGAAAGCTCATCTTTCTTTATCTTATTCTCTTGAATTTCGAGATTATATCTCTTATATCCAATAATAAGATTAACAAGCTCTTTGGTATCTTTCATAGCCTGGAGTTTATCATTATCAGGCTCAATCCATTCGTCTTTCTCTTCAATCTTCTCAATCTTCTTAGCTAAAGAAAGTTTGATTTCAGTTAACTGATTGATACTTGTTGTATGAAGCAACTCGTAGATGTTAAGAGGTTGACCTAATTTTGTAGTCACTACTGTTCTATTAAACAGTGCTTCGTTTGCTAAGTCATACAAACGAATCATGTGCTCTTTTGTGAAATTAATCTTCATTTTTATATAAATTTTTAAATGTTTCAATAATATCTGTATCGTAGACATTACACTTACGTGAAATGTCTGCGATACTTCTTTTAATGTAACTTTCAATTTCGGTTCTCAGGTCTGCAGGAATAGCATTTTTCATATACTGTTTTTCCTTTTAAACGTTCATCGAAAGTCTGCGAATATCTTTGTATAGGAGTAATTTTCCCATACTTATCCATTGACCTATACATGATTCAGATTGTTTGTTTGTTTTTAATATTTGTAAGAACATTGAGTGAGTGTTCAATCAACTCATTATCCTCACCCTGATAATGGTCTACTAGATAGTCTTCAGCTTCAGGTATTGTACCTGTTGCTACAGCATTTGCGACCAGTGAAATTAGGTCACACACAAACTTTTTCTCTTTCGGTTTCATTGTTTTCTAATTTAACAAGTTTATTAAACAATATATTTATTTCCTCAATTTGTTTAGATTTGATAGTTGAACACCAAGAAACTATTGCTCCTAATGATCCGATAATCAAATCTACTTCATGTTCTGATAGTTCTAATTTCATAATTTCAAATATTCACATCCTTTAATAGTTCTCCATTTGAGGTTATTCTCAAATCGTGCATTATTAGGGAATTTATCCTTCCATTCATTAGACGGAGTACCCTGATGCCAGAGATTATGAGTTACAACCTTAGTTCCATCAAAGAACTCAATTTGAAACTCTGCACCACCGAATCCTGAGAAACAGTTTCCTGGTTCATCAGGTTCGATAACATAATGTGAGCCGTCTATTACACAACACGTATGAGGCGGTCTCTTTTTATCTTCTTCTAGAATTTTCTTCCAGAAGTGACAATTAAAACAAATTTGATTATCCCTCATATCATCTTCAACTTCTTTAACGAAGTTTGAAGGATCATCAACTTGTCCACAAATAGTACATCTCATAATTTTTAATGTTTTTGTTAATAAATGTTTATTAAAAAGAATATTGGAGCTACTCAGTGAAGAGGTCTTTCGTTGCCCAGTTATTAGCTTATGAAGGAGTTAGCTATAACTATAATAATGTAAAATGGGACGACTACAAAACGCTTATAATGCGCTATCCGGACATACCGGTCCAATATTAAAGTGTAGTTCTTTTTAGAAGACAAATAGGACTCGAACCTATAGTACCACTTTTTTAAAAGTAGCGTGTTGCCGATTACACCATTGTCCAATTCTAGAATCCTGATAGCTATCGTTTCCTTCGTCTATCCTCATGTGGTCTAGAGTTTTAAAGCCAAACGGCTACCTATTTATTGTACCCAGAGTTGGATTTACACCAACGACCTATAGATTTACTATAGCTCTGCGAGCGCTCTTATAATATCTGAGCTATCCGGGTTAAAAAGATTAGTTCTCCAGTTTTATCCGTCGACGCATACTTATATCTGGATTTGCCAAAGACTCACAAACTAGTATTATTTCAGTGAGAGCGTATCAGCCACACGGGACGCCCAGTACTTTTTTGGGGCACTGCGGTGCTAATCTTTTTTTTAGTTTATTGGGAACTTCTCAACACCATTGAGTTTCTCATATGCAATGACATATGTCAAAGCATTTGAGTTAATGACATTGATGTTCGAGAGTAAATGATATTTGTACTGGTCCATAATCAAATCATAAACTTTCTTATTTGGATCAATCCCAAAACCATTTCCTGCCATAGTATCATCCTTGTGAATGTTCCAGAATCTAATGTTATTTGTCCAAAGACCCCAGATATTACCAAGATAAACTTGGTCAATAGTCATTTTTTCAACGGAGCTTGTACGGAACATGCCATATGGATTAGGAGATAAGTTTGTGTTCTTATATCCATACCGCCATACATCTTTATGACATTCCAATAGTTCATTAAGATCTTTTGCATTGTTAATCCTACTTACTGCAGTAGAATAATATGCATGAAGTATCTTAGCACTATGATATGCTTTTGATTGCTCACGTAACTTTGACTTACAGAATATCTTATTCCATAAGCTGTTTTTCTTTAATATCTTATCCATTGTTTTTGTTGTTTAAATGTTAGTAAAATATCCAGTAAGAGCAGCACGCTGAGAAACTGGATACCCTGTATTATTCCATATTAGCTAGATATGGTACAGTTTCTTAAACCCTTGTTTTTTATTAGTCCCTCCAAGAATTTAATTTGGGACACTCTAGAGTTCGGATTGGTTACCGATTTATTAGGTAAATAGACTTCATATTCGACATAATATTACTACTATGAGTTTTCAATCCATCACCACTTTTATTTACCTAACTTATATCCCATTCTTCTAGTGCTTGCTCAGGAGTTAATCCTGAAGCTAGTTCTTGACGAACTTCAGCTTCGAGATTATATTTCCTTGCAATAATTATGGCTTCCTTTGGTGTCATACCTCTTCGTAGATTAAAAATTTCTCCCAAAGTTGTGGATAGGCTTTTTTGAATGCATCTTCATCAAATCCTACACACTTCTTGAGTTTGTAACCCTGCTTACGTAAGTACTCAGCACACTCCTCTTCAAAAGACTTATCATCCTTCTTAACACTTTTAATTGGAGCTTCCTTTTTAGTTGTTGGATAAGCCCAGTTCTTAAAAACGTTAACATGAATTGGAGTTTCTGGCCAAATATAGCCAAGGTGCAATCCTCGGCCACAATTTTCTCTGCGATACCTTATAAAGAATGTATCACATCTTACCATCTTAATAGCAAGAGTATGAGACACACCATTACTACGAAGGATTTCAATCACTTTTTCACTGGGCATTTTACGTCCAGCATTTTCAGTACGAGCTTTATTATAGCTAGCACACAGTTGTTCTACATTAATCTTTTGCATTTTTTCAGATTGTTTATTAAATGTTAATTGTTTTATTTAGATGCTTCTTTTTTATACTCTCTTATAGCATCTTGAACAGAGAGTTTCGGGTATTTCATACCCAAATAAGCTAGTCCTTGTCTACTAGACAAGAAAGCATTGATTTCTTTTTCTCTTGTTTTCATTGTTTAAAATGTTAATTGGTTTCAGATTGTTGAATTGTAAAAAGCCTCAACTTTGCGAACAAAGCTGAGGCATAAAACAAACATAAACAATTTCGGCTTTTATTTATACTCGCTTAAGCCCTACTACGTTGTATATCCTGAAAACAACCTTGTAGAATCTGCCCATTAATTGGCAGTAATCATCGGTGAAATCACGAGTTTATAGATAATGCCGTCTATTTCCGAGCTGCCAACACGTTTAACTTATTTTACTTCTCGTTGTGTGCTGAGAAAATGCAGCATTTTGAAAGCTGCCACCTTATCTTGTTAAGGATTTATACACTTTATTTCCCTCACTACGAATTCCAAGATGTCACGTAGGAATGGATGATACTGCTTATACTCTATCATCTTCGAGTTATACGCAAGGGAAATCAACACTTACTATCCTTCTTGCTACTTTTCGTGTAAGCCGTGTGTGCAACTTCCAACTGCCCCTCTCTAGCCATATGAACTCTGTTATTCAGTTGGTAACAATCAGAGTTCAGCTACGCACAATTAAAAAATTAGAGATTCATAGATAAATGGGTTAAAAACGGATGTTCTGCTTAACTTTGAACTATTAGTGCCTGTCTTCCGTTATTAAAAATTTATATACGTCAAATCCACACCTGGCAGTGATGTGGATGATACGGAATGATGTAACTGCCAAACTACACCAAACAATGTAATAGAGGTTAACCTATTTTCTAAAGTACTTTTTGGTACTACATCCTCACTCTTTTATACCCATACGTCTCTACAGATGTACCAAGATTTCGGGGATAGTCTGTCTTGACTATCAGTCACCATACTGTGTTGTTTTTCTTCGCCATATGGAACGAATATCTCCTCTAGTGGCCAACTAGACTCGAATGTCATAGCGTATTTATACTCCTTTCTACGACGCACGGAGTTATGAGGAATAGAATAATCACCTCATAATGGTCTTCAATATTCTCTATGACCTTTTTAATAGAGTACACACCTATTTAGGCATGTACTCTATAGGACAAGCTTGCAATTCACAAAGAATTGAAACAAGCTGCGAATACTTAAATCCATTACAGTCACTATGGTCCTGTTCTGTGTCATTAAGTAAGGCTTTAAGGACCTGGTCAACCCAGCCTTTTTTGGAGCAAAACTCCTTGAAACAGGAATGCTCAAAAGCTTTGATTATGTCCTGCATGTTCTTGAAACTGTCAACATTAAAGTTACCAACAGTTCCATCTTTGCGACGATACATGATATGTCTCCCATCGTTGTATTCAATATCCTCAAGATGGGATATGAGTAATCTACGACAAGATGACATACGACGCTGAAGCGATGAGATTAGGCGCGGTGAAAACGCTCCTATCACATCAAGCATTAAACCAAGACCTTGCTGCCTTGCTTTATCCAAATCGAAATCTGATCCTACATAAGGATTACCGTTTTTCTTTGGAATAGACAGCGTTGTGGTCATTTCCAGATTGTCGTTTGTTTCAGCAAAAGAAGTTGTATTCTTCACTGTTGTTAACTACAGAGAATGCTGTAGTACCACAAATGGCTAATTATACCGCTAACCTACGTACCCTCATATTGATGGCAGTCACAACCCTTCCTGCTGTGGACTAGGGAAACCTTACTATACTTCTGGTTTTACGAATGTGCTCCCTACTTTTTATAGTGTGAGGGAGCATAAGCTTTTTATGGTCTTGCCCAAAGATCTGGATCGAAACAATAAAGTTTTCCATCCTTTTCTTCGAAAGTAAGCTCAGATTCAGGTTCTTCTAAATATAACCATGAATGTGTTAAATCACAGTATTCTGGAAGTAATTCACCATCACTTATTGCTCTACCAATCTCAAACACAAATTCACGAAGATGTGAAAAAGGTTCAAAATGAGAACTAAATAAACTTCTCTCAGTATAACCATAAGACTGCACTATTACAGTCTTATGGTTTGATTGTAGTACTTCTTGCCAAGTCATAACCTTAGAATTTTACATTCATACCAACCCAACCATTATTACATGGAAACTCTTTTGGAGCGTACAAACACGGTCTAACAGATGTGCCAATTGAATAAATGGAATCCCAGTATCCTAAGAATAAGAAATCTCTATGTCCACCACAGTCAACTTCAACCTGAATAACAATTTTGTTATCACTCATATTGAAATTTTCTGCGATTCGACGAATATCAAGAAGTCTCTTGTAAAGAAGACTATCCTTTTGAATTCTTACTTCTGAATAATTTGTAGCAGCAAGAATATCATTAGAATGAGATTCATAAGGATATACTCTAACAAGTTTAATCTCTTTAGCCATAAGACCTTTCAGTCTATTAATGGCATAACGTGTTAATTTTTCTTTCTGTCTCATAATCACTAAATTGTTAATTGTTTGTTTGTATACATTTTTTGTATTTCGTTCTGGCCTCATCAGCAAACCTTTTTATAGTCTTCCAGAATGACTACCTTTTTACAGGATTTTTGAATTTATATTCAGATATATACTTAAATATTTTTCTAAAAATCACAAATATATCAGAATCCAATATTTTTGTAATGTGATTTTGTTCACGTTTGGAAATTGCCTAACGAGCGGCAAATTTCTGAACAATACGGATTCTTTGATTTGTGATGGGATGGCGGTGTGGGACAGTGCCTCGGAGCATATCTCTCACATAAAAATTTCGTTCGGATTATGCCCTGCGGAGAGTGTAGCATACACCTAACTTGAGTTACAGAAAAAGAGACCCTATATTCTCTCGAACTTTGGGTCTCTATATGGCTTCACTACTTATTCTTCATCCACTTCAAGGAATGCGTCACGCATTTCCTTAAGGAAGTCACACACTTCCTTTCTGAACAAACCTGCGTTGTTTGGATCACCTTGCTGAACAGCGAATAACACACTATCACATCTGTTTAATGCAGTGATGGTTTTTGCAATTAATGAAGCGTTTACAGGAATTACCTATACATTTGCTTCCTTGCAAATCGTTTTTACTTTTACCTTTTTCATATTGTTTTGTTTGTTAAGTTTATCTAGATATGTACTTACACCACTATAGTGCTTTCACCCCTAACCCACGTGAAGGTTCTAGATATGTTAGGGATTTTAGGAGATATACTCCAAGGAATTTCAACCTTGAGCGAAAACTAAATTTAAATGTTTTTTAGATGCTGTTTTGATGTTTTGATTTTACTCCCACCAATAAGCAGACTTTATGAATGTAAATATTTTTGTTTCCTCGTTACGAGTACAAAGAATTACATACATACAATCTTCAAATAGTGGAAGCGGTTTTTCGAAAGTGAGAAAATAACCCTCAATCGTCTTAAAACGTTTAGGGTTCTTTTCTCGCTTTCCTATAAATGTATACATACATATCAAAATGATGAGGACTACTTGTCCTCATCATCTGACATTACGACTGACATATCAGTCTTTGGGAGTTCAACATCCTCGAAGTAATACGTCACGGGAGAGAATTTCTCGCCCTTGCGTGGCGAGTTCTCATTAGTGATAGTTCTCTCTTCGCCAACTACTACCTTTTGCGGCGTCACTACAATTTTTGTATCGTTCGCAATAGCGGCATTAAGATACGCCCATTTGTTGGTATTACCACCAACGGGCCACTTGATACCCTTAGCATTGAAGAAACGAGCTGTAGATAGCTGATGACCATCGTCGAACAATACGACGTTGAATGAAGGAATGTCGCCACTTGCGGGTTGATTGGCTACGCCAACAATACGAAGTTCCTGACCTGCACTCTTGTCGAAATGCTCATCGTTGTCACTCTTAGAAGAGAAGAATGTACCATTTGAACGCTTTGCGGCTTCAGCCTTGCGGCCAGCCTCATAAGTCTTTTTGTCGAAATACTTTCCCATTTTAATTGAAATTTAATGATTAATAAATACTTTTTTAGTTTTCACTCAAATAGGGTGGGGGGACTGGCGGTTGGTACTCCCCTCTCTCCCACAACAAAAAAATAAAAAATTTTTCAGAAAAAATTTTTAGAAAAAAAAATTTAAAAATAAAAAATTTCAAAAATTTTTATATTGGAGTATAACTCAAAGGCAAAAATTTTGGCCGGACGGCCTTAAGTATAGTTTATATTAAGTATAGTAATAAATTTAAATTTTTATAAAAAGATAAGATAGAAAAAATCATGTAACTATCTGAAAATCAGACAGTTGCAAAAAAATTTCTGAAATTATTTTCTTAACTACTGAAAATAGCTTCTCGACTAATGAAATTATGTTCTGAATTTTACATGAAAAATTTCTTCAGAAAATATTTTGAAAGAAAAAAATTTTCGATAATTTAAAATTAAATATTAAAGTTTAAATTTATATGATAGAACAAGAAACCATTAAAGTAAATGAAGATGGAGAAATAATATCAGCTGATATTAAAACCATTAAAAAAGTATCGTATGGTGAGTTCATGCAAGTATGGCTCAAAGATAATCAAGAATTTTGGGATTTAACTAAATCTGAATATGCAGTTATGGTTCAATGTTGGAGAGCATCTGTTTATTATCCAGAATTAGTTGATGAAAATCTTCCTGGAAATAAAGTAACAGCAGATAAACAATTTAAAGATATTTCAGCCAAAAATGCTAATATTACAGTACGTTCCGTAGATTCTGCATTAGCTTCCTTATCAAAAAAGAATCTTCTTATTAAAGATAAAGAATATAAAGGAATTTATTATTTAAATCCAAAATTATTTTTTAAAGGAAAGATTTCAGATAGAACTAAGATAATTAAACATTCGATAGAATATCAAATAGCAAGTAAAGAATAATTATGTTATACTTAATTAAGGAATATGGTAAAAATAATAAAGAATATTTAAAAATAGGAAAAGCAGATAATGTAAATAAAAGAATACAACAATATAATACTAATTGTGCTGAATTTGAATTAATAGATACTTTTGAAGGAAGTATTCCAGAAGAAAGTTTATTACATTCTTTTTTAGAAAAATATATAATTAAAGGAGAATGGATGGAATATAATGAAGAAATACTTTTATTGTGGAAATTATACAAAGAATTAAGGCCAAAAATTAGAGAAAGTATTCTTCAACATGAACATTATATTGAAAGAAGTTGGTATGATACTCAATTAGAATATTATGAATCTAAAATCAAGGAATATAAAAACATACTTGAAGAAAGAGGAGAATTATTACATAAACAACAGAATTTAATGGAAAAACTATGTAGTAAATATGAAGAACAAATTAGCATTTTAAAAGAAACTATTAAAACTTATCAAAATAAATAATTTAACATTTTTTAATTTTTCTTTTTAAAAATAATAAATATATTAGTATTGATATGAAACAAGAGGATTTATTAAAAGCTCTAATAACAGAGCTATTTGAAATTGGAGAATTACATCAAGAATATCAAGATAATGATACTTATTTTGTAATAGATTCTTAGAAAGAAGGTAATACTTTAACTATTAAAGTACAACTTATAGAAAATAAAGATAAGCAAGAATTTGAAAAATGGTTAGAACAAATTGATGATGCCTTTTTCACTGAAATCTTAGATGAATTAAAATCTGATGGATTGTCCGACTTAGAAGAGAAGTATAATTCAAAAGACTATAAGATTGTGATTAAAAAAGTCAAAGCTAAAGCTAAAGAATTGGCTGTAAAGAAAATTAAAGAATTTCAAAAATTACTAAATTAATAATTGGCCAGTGATGATAGATTATTGATTTATTCTATAGCTAAGAAAGGCATCTTAGCTTTTAACATTGCTCGATAGTATAGTGGTTTATTATTCTGGACTCTAAATCCGGAGAGCTGAGTTCGAATCTCAGTCGGGCTACTAATGGAAACAACATTTAGATTTAATGGAAAAATAATTACTACTCCAAATTTAGAAAAGAAACTAAAGAAAATGAAAATTCAATTATCTGATATAGAAATAATTGAAAATTCTATTAAAGAAGAGGAAGTAGAAGATGTTTTAAAAAGAAAAGTAATAGTTTGTTCTAATATTGATGAGATAAGAAGAGTGTGTTATATTCCTATAGATTATAGACCTACTATAAGGGAATTATTTAAAAATCATATATGGAATCCAGAAACTAAAACTGGAATAAAAGAAATAACAGAAGATTATTTAATGACAATGTATTATGTGGATTAAAGAAAAAATAAAACAAAAGACTAGAAAGAAATTATTTAAACTATTTCTTACAGAAATAGCAGAGTTAAATAAAATAGAACAATTAATAGAGAATTATAATAATCTATATTCAGAAGATAGAATATATGACACTCAAGAATATATTAATTATAAAGATAACTTAAATCTATTAAGTATAGATATTGATAGAATATAAAAAAAATAGCCTGGCTTTTCAGCTAGGCTATTTTTGTTTTATACTCCAATTAATTTTCTCCATTCATCAATGGTATTAGACATACCCTATCTTGTAATTATTTCCTAAGAACTATCTGGTTTATAGA
>Ga0310690_10000970_pt1 | contig 54882 bp, 47 predicted proteins | sample AusTroGonzalo_MG_2_FD_207661 | JGI IMG/M metagenome (GOLD analysis project Ga0310690, IMG submission 207661) | Bovine rumen microbial communities from tropical cattle in Woodstock, Queensland, Australia - Gonzalo_04 (v2) (version 2) | ecosystem: Host-associated > Mammals > Digestive system >... | reverse complement strand
CACCTTCTTCGGCACTAAACCTGCTGGAATCTACACCGGCGGAATGATGGTGGCCATGGGCGCGGCGTTCCTTATCTATTACCTTATCTCTAAAAAGCAGCTGCAAAACGAGATTGAGGCGGAAGAGAGGCAGTTGAAAGAACAGCAATAATCGCACTGATGAAGCGAGAACAATTCATAGCCATCATTTCATCCGAGCAGGAGTCTTTGCGAAGGTTCCTGCTTGCCCTGTGCTGCGGCGACCGGATGGAGGCGGAAGACATCGCGCAGGAGGCGATGGTCAAGGCGTATATCGCCTCGGACCGCTTTGTGGAGCGACATAAGTTCTCCACATGGCTGTTCAAAATCGCCTATAACACCTTTCTTGACCATAAAAGGCGCGTACATGGCTATTTTACGGACATAGAGGAGGCGGTGCAGGTGGCCGACGTGGCGCGCACTGACGATGCTTTCGCCTATCAGGATCTCTATGCAGCCATCGCCACGCTGCCTCTCAAGGAACGTACGGACATCCTCCTTTTTTACATCAACGGATATACGGTTAAGGAAATCGCAACCATTACCGGCAGTACTCAAATGGCTGTAAAACAGCATCTTTCGAGAGGCCGCAGTAAATTAAGACAAATTTTGGAACAATGAAAGAGAAAACGATAGAAGAGATGTTCGCCCACTATCAGCCGGATTTGGGCGACAGCGGAGAATATATGGCGCACCTTACCAAGAAGTTGGAGGCAGCGGAATATGCCAAGCAGTACAAGGCTGAACAAAGCAGACGCTATCGCCGCATGATGGTGCTGGTCTTCGTCGCGGGCGTGCTCACCGGTGGCATCCTGATGCTTATCACGCTGATGCATCCCACATGGCTTGTGCCCGATTTTTCCGCCCCGACGCTTTCCACCTCGCTCTCATCGGTTTTCCCGAAGGTCTGCCTGCTGCTGGCAATATGCTTTATCAGTCTGGGCACCACGGGATTGGTAGGGTCGGTGGTGATGAACAAAAGACGGTAATTCCATGTAGAGACGCGATTCATCGCGTCTCTACGATTTCGAATATTTTTTACTTTTGCCGCTCGAATTTTTGAAACATGAGCCGCGAAAAAGAGATTTATAAAGTGACCCTTTGGGGAAGTCTAGTCAACGCGTTGTTGATGGTGTTGAAGTTTTTGGCCGGCATACTGGGCAACAGTGCAGCCATGTTGGCCGATGCCGTCCATTCGGTGTCTGATTTCGTCACCGATATAGTGGTGATTGTTTTTGTGCGCATCAGCAGCAAACCCAAAGACAAATCGCACGATTACGGACATGGAAAGTTCGAGACTTTAGCCACTGCGATGATTGGGGTGGCATTGGCCTTTGTGGCTATCGGCATCCTGGTGAGCGGTGCAAAGCAGATCGCTTTCTGGGCTGACGGCGGACAATTGGCACAACCCAGCCTGTTTGCCTTCTGGGCCGCCATTATCTCCATTGTGCTGAAGGAAATCATCTACCAATACACCAATCGCAAGGCGAAACAGCTTGATTCAGAGGCAATGAGGGCTAACGCTTGGCATCATCGCAGCGACGCGCTTACTTCGATTGCAGCGGCAGTGGGTATCGGATGCGCCATCTTTTGTGGTGAGAAATGGGTGGTATTCGATCCCATCGCGTCTATTATTGTGGCGGCGTTTATCATCAAGGTTGCCTTTGATCTGATTCGCAACGCGGTGGACGAACTGATGGAAAAATCATTACCCGAAGAGGTGGAGAATGAGATTCTGGACATCGTGCGCTCCGTACAGGAAGTCTCTGAACCTCACGACCTTTGCACCCGCCGCATCGGCAACCGCTACGCCATCGAACTGCACATCCTGATGGACGGCGACCTGTCACTTAAAGCTGCCCACGACAAAGCCACAGAAATAGAAAATCTACTGAGGGAACGCTACGGGGAGGAGACCCACGTTGCCGTGCATGTGGAGCCTATCGAGTAATCTTCCACCACTCCCCTATCACATCCTTCACGTGACCGGGAATTACCACATGATGATTGCCGATGGGATTCTGTAGAAAATACTGGGCATCGGCGGCATCGGCAAGGCGTATCACCTGCTGGGTGCGGCAAAGGTCGGGCTCGCTTTGGTTGCGAATCAGCTCGCCTTCGGCCACGAAACTGCGGGAGAGGTCGCCCGACAGCTTGAACACGGTGACGGGACCTTCCTGCATGTATCCACGGATTCCCACCCCGATTCCTGACTCGTAGTGTGTATCCAGTTCGTAGCGCTGCACCATGTTCAGCGGAATTGTGCAATGGGCAAAGAGGATTTCGCCGGTCTCCACATTCACGGAGGCGGGGTTGGCCTGAAAACCCGAGCACCCAAACAAAGCGCGGGCCACCATCATGGTGAGCATGGTCGGCACATCGCCCTCGCAACCCGCCACATAGCCTTCCGCGTTGAGTTTGGCCAAAGCCAGACAGCCCGTGTTATGTACAGCATCCAGCAAATCAAAACAACGGAGCGTGAAACCATCCAACTGATATTTTTCCACTAACGATTTCAGAGCAGCATATATGCGCTGGGCACCTGGCAAGGCTTCCTGAACAGATGGATTATCAGCGGTTAATGACGTTTTTTCCATAGGCATGGTCTTCACCAATGCTATCAATTCCGACATGGGGACATCCAGCAGATTCACTCCCAGTTTCTCGCGCACCAGCGCATAGTCGGCGTGGCTGGCAATAAGCCAATCGGAAGGCTGCCCAATGACCGCAAGGCGAGTCTGGGAGAGACGTTGCATAGCCTGAGACACTTGCAACAGTATTTTGATTCGCGAAGAAATATAAGAGGGCTGGCCATGCAAAATCTCCCCTTGCAGGCCATTTGTCTGGAGATAAGAAAGTATCTCCATCGAAGCAGGCAGAGCATTGCTCTTATTGGAAGCCAAGAGATAAAAGGGCTTCTGTGATTTCTTGCGCAACATGGGCAGCAAACGTTTGAAAACGCCCTCTGTGCCGCCCGTACACACCATGATGATATCGAGGTCGTGCGAGCCATAGCTTTGAAAGTCGTCCCCACAGAAGATATAATCCACCGAAAGGGCGGAGAGCGTTTCGTGCGTAACGGACTCCACCGCCTGCGAATCATGCAGTTCAGAGACTATTGAAAAAATAGCGATGTTCATATTCGGATATTTGGGGCAAAGGTACCAAAAAAACTCTTTCCCCCGCCGTCTTGCCTCCGTCCGAAAGATTGCCTCGGTACACCCATAGGTTTTAAAACGTAATATTCAGCGAAATCCGGATGCCGTTCTTCTGCCAACCCTTCAATTCTTTCGCGTAGGTAAGGCGGCGGACGTAATCAATTCGCAACACATTCAAGATATTCTCAATACCCGCGGTGATTTCCATGTAAGGCAACTTGCCCATCGGAGCACAACCATCCGGAAACACGTACAGACCTGGCGTGTTCGCAGACGGGATATTTTTGGACGAGAGTCCGCCATACACGCCATTGAACGAGAGCACTTCGCGCAATTTCAGCCGATTCCAAAGCGGTATGCGGTTGAAAATCCACCCTTTCAGATGGTAAGTGGCATACAAGCCCACGTATTTGTCCATGATAAACTCCATCGGCCGCATCAAACAGAAGGTTTTGGGCGTGAGGAATATCGAGCGGTTGCTCTGCGGGGTGAATAGCTTCGGGAACGGCGCCCTGTTCCACACAATACCGCCCTGCAACTCCGCATCAATATGCCCGAAAGCGGAGAGCCAAAACCGCTTCTCCACCGACAATTCCGTCCGATGGCACCAAGTCCGTCCATCCAGAAAACCGGTGGTGTGCGTAAGTTGCAGCACCGGCGCGTTTTTGGAGAACTTGAGGAGGTTGTCTTTCCCCGACTGGTTGTTGTAAATCCTCTCCCCTGGCGCCCAGCGTAGTTTAACCCCCCACTCCCAATTTTGGAAATCCGCCAAGCGGGTGGTGGTTCCATCCGAATTGATGCGATAGTAGTTCAGTGCTCCGGCGGCCTCGCAGTGCTCGTATTGCAGCCACGTGTCCACACTCACGCGACACGGCCACTCGCGCACATAACGCAGCTTGCCGCGACGGACGTACTGAGCCGCCGAAGCCAGCGTGTCCACCGTGTATGACATGAAGAAATTGTCGCGGTCCATGTAGGTGAAACTCTGCCCCAGCATTTCCAAATCATAACTGGTACTGAGATACAAGGCATTCCGCGGAAACTCATTGAAATGACGCTCTTTCTTCACGAAACTGTGAATCAACGTGGCGTTGTACTTGATCCGCCAATCCGTGCAGCCAAACGCGAAATAGCCCGAAAAAAACCATCGATCATTCATATTGGCAGTTGTCATGCCCCCCATCCTGAACCGAAGCCCCTCAATGGAATTATGGCTAATCATATTGTACACCGGACCGATGTCAAAGAGACTGTTTTTGCGTTCCTTGGTCGTAGAAATGTAGCCGGTGGTGATAATCTCCGCCGTTTTCTCCAGTGCCCTGAAGAACGGCAATCGGCGCAATTCAGTCGATATGCTGTCCAAAACAGACTCTTGGGCAGTCAAGGGCTCTGGGCGCATCTTCTTCCACTGCCAATTCCGGTACTTCACGTTGGCCGCCTCTGCCTCCTGACCTACCGACGACAACGAATCCGGAATATTTGCTCCCATTTCATATTGATACCACAGCGTGTTTTGGCGGACATAAACCTGCTTCATCTTCTTTCGCTTAATCAAGGAAAAAGAGGCAAACGTCTGCGACGATTTCGGAGCCCAAAGATTGCTATCCACTTTCATAAAATCCTGTTCAACAACCAATTGCCGAACAAAATTCATATTGATATTGACGGGCACATTGATGGCATATTTCTTTAGGGCGTAGGTGCTGTCGTTCACGATATACAAACGTCCAGTAAAGCCAAAGCTCTGACTGTTCACAGGGGAAAACGTGAGCTCAATGCAGGAGATGCTGTCCACCTCAACCGTGTCTGTGATAAAATAGTGGTAATATGTGGTAGCAATCGAGGAAGACAAGGGGCTCACAAACTTGTTGAGCATCAATTCTATATCATTGTCAAAGATATTGACCTCCGTAAACATGGCTTCCAAGTTAGTGCCTTCCCCTTCCTGATCAAAAGTTTCATCCACGCCCTGCATTCGCCTGGCATACAAATAGTTCACATTTTTCCGTGGAGATTTCTGGTAATAGTGATCAGCCAAAGATTCCCGAAGAGAGAAGGTCAGCACCGGCATAGTGTCGGTCCTGATGGTATCCACATATTTTTCCAGAAAAGAGAGTTGCCGATTGAAGTTGTTCTTCTGGAAGTTCATATTGAATCGCCCGTAAGACATTACCATCTTCTTGTAAATCTTTGACTTATAAGAATCAACAGATTCAACACGATTGTCATTTTTGTGCTCTATCACCTTCTGCACCAACTCCACAGCAGGATTCCCTTTGCGCTTATATCTCTGTTTCCGTTTTTTGGAAACCACTACTTCCTGCAAATCCTGGGCTCTTTGGAGGTAGATATTGCGTTGCAGCTCAGTCCTCTTTACAATCAAAGTATCAGACGGATACAACGAATAACTGACAATCAGCGTGTCGGTGTTTGCAAAGGGCAGTTTATAGTTGCCACGCATATTGGTGTAGGTTCCCATCGTTGTATGAAGCCACTGCAACCGGGCCATATAGACCGCCACGGTGTCGCCCTTTTCGTCCGTTGTGAAAACCCTCCCCTTCAGTTCCTGCGCCGAAGCCTGCCCGATGAGCAACCATATAAAGAGGAGCCACCCGACCATCCCTATCAGAACAGTCTGCAACCTGCTATGACGAAATCCTATTACGTTGCGCATCGTGTAAAAATAATATTCTTCAACGCATATTTCCAACAAATATTGGTATGCAAAGAAACAAAAAAATAGGGACCATCGCAACGCGACAGCCCCTGTGTTTGGTTCTGTAGAGACGGTGCATGCACCGTCTCTACAATGGGTTAATTCTCCAATTCCGCCTTGATGGCATTTTGGATGAGGGTGACAAAATCGCCGAGCGGCATGGTACCGTCGTTGATGTTGCCGTGACGGCGCACGGAAACGGTGCCTTCTTCCTCTTCCTTCTCGCCCACTATGAGCATGTAAGGAACCTTGGCAGTTTCGGCGTCGCGGATCTTACGGCCGGTTTTCTCGCTGCGCTCGTCGATGTAGCAGCGGATATCCTGCTCGTCCAAAGCGGCACGCACCTTCTGGGCGTAGTCCATGTACTTCTCGCTGATAGGCAGGATGACCACCTGGTCGGAGGTGAGCCACAACGGGAAGTTGCCGCCGGTGTGCTCCAGCAACACGGCCACGAAACGCTCCATGGAGCCGAACGGGGCACGGTGGATCATCACCGGACGCTTCTTTTGGCCGTCAGCATCCGTGTATTCCAGTTCAAAACGCTCCGGCAGGTTGTAATCGACTTGGACAGTACCCAACTGCCACTCACGGCCGATGGCATCCTTCACCATGAAGTCGAGTTTCGGACCGTAGAACGCGGCTTCGCCCTCCACCTCAACAGTGTTCAGCCCCTTCTCAGCAGCAGCCTCGATGATAGCACGTTGTGCTTTCTCCCAATTTTCGTCGGTACCGATGTACTTCTCCTTGTTGTTGGGATCGCGCAGGGAAACCTGAGCCTTATAGTTTTCGAACTTCAGTGTCTTGAAGATGTAGAGGATAATGTCGATAACCTTGCAGAACTCCTCTTTGATCTGGTCGGAAGTACAATACAAGTGGGCATCATCCTGCGTAAAGCCACGGACTCTCGTCAAACCGTGCAACTCACCACTCTGCTCGTAACGATACACAGTGCCAAACTCCGCCAAACGGAGAGGCAGCTCTTTGTAGGAGCGCGGACGAGCAGCGAAAATCTGGCAGTGGTGCGGGCAGTTCATCGGCTTGAGGAAGAACTCCTCGCCCTCTTGCGGGGTGGTAATCGGACGGAAAGAGTCCGCACCGTATTTTGCATAGTGACCAGAGGTCTTGTAAAGATTCACGTTACCGATATGTGGAGTGATAACCTGCTGATAGCCATATTTTTTCTGTACTTTACGCAAGAACTGCTCGAGGCGGTCACGCAAAGCGGCACCCTTGGGCAGCCACAACGGCAAACCTTGTCCCACCAGCGGTGAGAAGGTGAACAATTCCATCTCACGACCCAACTTGCGGTGGTCGCGCTTGGCAGCCTCTTCGAGAAGGGCCAAGTATTCGTCCAACTCCTTCTTTTTCGGGAAGGTGACAGCATAGATACGGGTCAGCTGTTTGCGCTTCTCGTCGCCACGCCAGTAGGCACCGGCCGTCTTCAGCAACTTGATAGCCTTGATGGCAGAGGTGTCGTGCAAGTGCGGACCACGACAGAGGTCAGTAAACGGACCGCTCTCGTAGAAAGAAATCTGGCCGTCTTCCAAACCGTCAATGAGCTCAAGCTTGTACTCGTCGCCTTTCTTCTGGAAATAGTCGAGCGCGTCTGCCTTGCATACCTCGCGGCGCACGAACTGGATCTTCTGAGAAGCCAATTCCTTCATCTTCTCCTCGATTTTCGGAAAATCGTCGGAGGATATGGTATAGTTCATAAAATCGATGTCGTAGTAGAAACCGGTCTCAATGTGCGGTCCGATACCGAATTTCACGCCCGGGTAGAGCGCCTCGATGGCGGCGGCCATCAAGTGGGCGGAGCTGTGCCAGAAGGTGTCTTTACCTTCGCGGTCGTTCCAAGTGTAAAGCGTGAGGGAAGCGTCCTCATTGATGGGTTTGTCAAGTTCCACCATTTGGTCATTCACCTTGGCCACCAAGACGTTACGGGCCAGACCTTCACTAATGCTTTGGGCCACCTCATACGGGGTAATGCCCTGTTCAAATTCTTTTACTGAGCCATCAGGCAGTGTAATTTTTATCATGATAAACAGTACTTGTTATTCGTTTTGCAAAAAGTCTGCAAAAGTACAAAAAAAGTGTCAATGAAACAAGGGTGGAAAATCAATATCCAGCACCCGTCAATCTTCTATAACGGTTATTTTTGATCTGAAGGTCGATCAAGGCATCCGTTCGTTGGTTATGCGCTTGGAGAAGGAGGGTCTGCGCTTCGAGAAGTTCGGACACCGGGATGAGTCCGGCATCAAAATTCGTGCGGGCAGTCTGCAAATTGGCTTGGGCATCGCGCACCGTTGTCTCGGCCAACTCCACCTGGCTGCGGGCCTCTCCAATGTTGCACCATGCCTGACGCGTTTCCAACATCATTTTCTCAGTAAGGTCATCACGCTCATTTTCCGCTTTCTGAATAGCATAATTCTGCTGTTTGATTTTGTGCGCCGTTTCCCACCAACCGGTCAGCGGCACTTGCAAAGTTGCGAAAACCAGCGCATTGGCGGTATATCGATCGAATACCAGATTGCCGTATGAGGCTGTTGCCCCCACAAGAAGATGAGGCGAGCTCTCCCCTATGGCCATCTGTTTTTTCAGTTTTTCGGCTTTCACCTGCAAGTCCAGCAACGCCCTTTCCGTACGACCGTAAACGGCGTTTGTTATCTCAACATCAGTTATGTTATCATAGGTTGGCATTTCCACCGGAACCGTGTCCGAAAGGGTCAGATTCTCGTCATAATCCAACCCGATCATCTGGCAGAGCAGCATAGTGGAAAGTGTGATTCCGTTCTCCACTTTCAGCATATTCGAGCGCATTTCATTTTGTTTGAGCGTCACTTTGAGGATGTCATTCCGAGTTACCAGCCCCGCATCTGCGGCCGCATTGACATCACGATGAAGCGTATCCAAAAAAGTTATGGCTTGTTGCAGGGTGTTCCGTTTTTCTGTCAAGGAGACAATCTGCCAGTACGTCTCCTCCACTTGTTGCAAGACTTGATCGATGGCAAGTTGGCTTTTCCTGCATGCTGCCGACACTCCAACGTCAGCCAGTTCGTTGCCTTTGACGATTTGTCCCCCCATAAACACGGGTTGCACCGCCATGGCACCCACCATCACGCCGTTCTCACAGAGGGACAGGCGGTCGGGCAGCCCCATCGCCGCGCCATACTCGAAATAAAGGTTATGGAGCCATTGGCGTGCGGTCGCGTTGCCAATGTCATCAATGCCGTACTCGATGAGCGGCTTCGCTGCATCATACACGCCCGCCATAGCGCTCACCTGCGGGAAATACTTCGTCCGTGCTTGCTTTTTCACCTCTTGTGCAGCCTTCACATCCAATGCGGCATTCTTTACCGCCGCATTGTTACGTATAGCCAATGCCTTGCAACTGTCTAACGAGAGGCGTTGGGCCGACAGGCTGCCAATGGTCAAAATCATCAACAGGAACACGATTTGTAGATACGCAAAATTTTGCGTATCTACAGGCATTATAATATTTCCATGTTCAATTTTCATCATTTTGCATTTTTGAAAATCTGCCAATAGGCCACGGGAAGGACCGTAACGACCAATGGCAATGAGAAAATGGTGCCGAAGCATATCACCACGCCCATCGGCATCCACAAGGAAGTGTGCGCCACAATCATGGGCACGACGCCCAATGCGGTGGTGGCAGAGGTAAGGAAGATGGGCCGCATACGTCGTTTGCCCGCCTGGAAGCCCGCCTCACGGGAACTCAGATGGTGGTTTTTCCGCAAATCCTCGGCATACTCGAACATGATGATGGCATTACGCACAATAATGCCGATCAGACTCACCACGCCCAGCACTGCCGTGATGCTGAAATCGAGTTGGAACACCCACAGGCCTAAACAAGCTCCGAACACGCATATCAGACTGGCCGACAGCGTAAGGAATACAATATCCAGTTTGCCAAAATGATACAACTGAAAGACGAACAACACCAATACGGCCGCGAGAAAGCTCAACGCTATCTGGGGAATCACCTGTCCATTGACATTGGTAAGGCCACCGTAGGAGACCTCCACATCCTGCGGCAAGACAGGTTTCAATTCCTTTTCCACATAATTGTCAATCTTTTTCATCACCTCAGGCTGGCTGTACCCATATTTGAGGTCGGCCCCGACCGTAATGGTGCGGATGCTGTTCCGACGATTGATGACGGCATCGTGCCATTCCGGGCTCACTTCAGCCACTTGTCGGAGCGGCACCCATGTGCCAGGAATAGAGGTTGGAACCAAGAAATCCTCCATACCCTCATAACTTGCACTGTCACCCAAATTCTGTGTGTAAAGCATTACCGGCACCTTGTAGTCGCCTTCCCACACATTGGTCAGGTTCTGACCGCCCAACGCAGAAGACAGGTACAGCGACAACATGCTCTGCGTCACGCCGAGTCGAGAAGCCTCATCACTCTTCAAAGTCACTTTGATATTCTGGGAAGTTTCATCCATATCTGAATGCACCCACGTCAATTCCGGAAGGGTGTTCATGAAGTTCTTCAGGGAATCGGCCACGGGCTTCATGTCTCGGAAATCGTTGCCCGACAACCGGACTTCGACCGGATTCTTCACCGCTTGATAGTCAATCTGTTTGAAACGGATATAGGCATTCGGAAAATGGTTCTCATATTCTGGTCCATATTCCCTGATGATTTTCAGAGTGTTTTCTTCCGAAGTGGTATTGACGATAAATTGCGCATAGTTCTTATGAGCCATCTGTGGCGCGTAGGTGGCGTGGAAACGCGGGGAAGAGCATCCCACGAAAGAGGTCACGGACTCCACGCGCGGGTCTGCGCGCAGCACGACCTCCATGCTGTCCGCGATGGCCTCCGTCTGTTCCAGCGTGCTCCCCTCGGTCAAATGCATCTCCACGGCAAAACAGTTGCGGTCGGCTTTCGGCAACATCTGGATCTGCAGACGGGTGAAGAGAAACACGCCCAAGGCCACTGCACCCAATGCCGTGCAAATCACCACAGCGGGATGCCGGAAACAATGGGTCAGCACCTTTTCATAGAGGTTCTGCAACAGGATGAAGAAGCGGTTCTGCGCCGCTTCGAAACGGTTAGGCGCAATGCCGTCTTTATTCCGTTTGATAAACACCGTGGAAAGATAGGGAATCACCCATACGGCATAGAAAATGGAGCACACCAATGCAAAGAGCACCGTCCAGGGGAAGAGTTGCACAAAATCGCCCAGAGGCCCCGTGATGATGCGCGTCATGGGGAAAAACATGCCCGATATGGCCAACGTGGCCAGCGACATGGGCACGAAGAGTATCTTGGTACTGGTAACGGCGGAGTTCCACCTCGAATAGCCGCGTTGCAACATGTCGGTGTAGCCGTCGATGACAATGACGGAATCATCCACAATCATGCCCAACACCACAATGAGGGCGGCAAGGGTGACTGTATTCAGCTCAATGCCACAGATGTACATCAGGCCCATGGTGACAGCCGTACAGACGGGCACGCTGGACCCAGACACCAATGCGGTGCGCAACGGGAACAGCAACAGCATGACGGCAATCACCACCAAGATGGAGAATACCAGGTCGCGCAAGAAGGACATCACCGACTTGTTGACCACCCGCGGCTGGTTGGTGATTTTGTGCATGTTCACATCCGGAGGGAGCGTTTGCTTGCACTTATCAATCTCCTTTTCCACCTTCTTGCCAAAGGCCACGATATTGTTACCAGGGGCCATCTCCATGGAGATCAGCACCGTAGGTGTGCCGTTGTACTTGATAAAGTTCTTCGGCGGAGCATAACGGCGGTCAATGGAAGCTATGTCGCGCAGGCGGACCACGTTGCCCGTTGGGTCGGCGAAGACAATCTGCTCGCCCACCTCATACTCCGATTGGTACGGGATGGCCACATGCACTTGCGCCTCGCCTGCCTCGTTTTCCACGCTACCGCCCACCGTGCGTAAGCCTTGCGTGGCCAGTTCCACCAGCAACGCGCGCTGGCTAATGCCATACGCGGCCAGTTTCTCCTGATCCACACGCACGACAATCTCTTCGTTCTGATGCCCCAAGATTTTGATGTTGCCCATCTCCGGGATGGAACGCAAGCGGTCGCACAACTGCTCGGCATACTCCTCCAGCTCTCGCGGCGTGCGCTCGGGCGAGTCCACCGTGAGCAACATGGAAGAGGTGTTGCCAAAGTCGTCCACTACCACAATCTCCAACACGCCCGCCGGCAGGGAGGTCTTCTTGAACAGCTGAAGTCCGTGCCGTATCTTCGACCACGCACCATCCTTGTCCTTCACCGACGTGCGCAACTCGGCATATACATACACAATGCCGTTCTCTGTCACAGAATAGGTTTTATCTTTGTCAATTTCCTCATAAGTAAACAGGAAGCGCTCCAGCGGCTTGGTCACCTGCTCCTCCACCTCCTGCGAGGATGCGCCGGGGTAAACCGCCGCCACCACCCCCTGACGGATCGTAAACTGGGGAAACTCATCTTTGTTCATCTGGGTGAGCCCGAAAATGCCGAACAGCACCAAACAGGCCACAATGAAAAAGATGATGTTGTGGCTGCGCATAGCGGACAATATGTGGTTGCGGGGAATCAAGAGAGATTAGAGATTAGAGTTTGAACTTTGAACTTTGAACTTTGAACCTTGAACCTTGAACTTTGAACCTTAAACTTAACAATTCCTTATTCAATGGTGACAACAGCTCCGGTGTAGAGTTTTTGCATTCCGGCGGTGATGACGGTGTCGCCGGGGGCAAGGCCTGAGGAGACAAGCACGCCATTGGCCACAAATTCTGTAGAGGTGATGACGCGACGTTGTGCCTTGCCGTTCTGGACCACCCATACCGACAAACCTTCGGGTCGCGTCTGTACACACTTGGAAGGTACGATGAAACCACGGCTGTCGGGTTGTTCCAGCAAGACTTTGCACACCATGCCGGGCAGCAAGGATTTGTCTGCATTTGGAAAGGCAATTTTCACCTGATAGCTATGTGACACGCGCGAGGAGGTAACACTGCGCTCGGTGATCCGCCCCGTGAGCATTTTGTTCTCCAAAGCCGGAACATACACATACGCTTCTTTACCGACCTCCACGGTGGAAATTTCACTTTCGGGTACGGAAAAGGTTACTGACACTTTGCCCATGTCGAGCAGTGTCATCGCAGGCTCGCCGGGCAGCATTGTACCACCCGCCTTGGCATTGCAGGTACCCACCACGCCCGATATGGGGGCCGTCATCCGGCACTCGTCGAGCTGTTTCTTGGCAATTTGCTCCAGCGCACTGGCCTGGTCCAACTTGGTTTGCATCTCCACCCACTTCACCTCGGCCAAACTGCCTTTTTCGTACACTTTTTTCAAACGCTGGTAGGCATCTTCAGCCTGCTGTAGTGAGGCTTTGGCTGAGTTGTATGCATTTTGTGCGTTGGTGTTGTTCACCTCCGCAAGCAGTTGGCCTGCATGCACGTAATCGCCTTCGCTCACATAGACGCGCTCCACCCTGCCACCTGCCGGAAAACTCATCGCCACCGAAAGGTTCTCCTCCACCTCGCCCACATACGTGCGCGTGAGTCCGCCCGACACCGTGTCTATGGACAACACCTCCACCACAACCGGGGGCAGCTCGCGCTTCGGCGCCTCATGCTTGCACGAGCCATGAACAAGCACCAAAACACTGCACATGCACAACACAAACGATTGCTTCAATACGTTTTTCATCTTACCCTCAGTTTCTTTCTGCGATTATCTTCATCTTAGGACCATTCAGCAACACCGTGTCGTTGCCACTCTGATGGCCTGTCCACTGTTCGTCAATCATCAGGATGTCGTCATTGAGCTGACCGCCGCCGGAAGCACGGATGGCATACACGATGGAGGGAGTGTTGTCGCCGGAAATGATATCCAGATTGCTGTCTGAAATCAGAATGTTCGTACTGAACTCGTACGGAAGAAACACGATGGAATCACCCTTCACGGTAGCTGAAATCGTATAACAACCACCATTCATTTCATTCATGGTGATGATGAGTCTATTTGCCTGAGACTTATCCTCCAAAATGTTCATCTGCCCGTTTTTATGGACAAGGCGATAGCTCACTTCGCCGTCATCGCCTACGATGGAAACCTCCCCTGACAACTTGTAGCTGTAGTTTCCTGTAAACTGTTTGACTTCACGGTTGCATGAGGTGAAAATCACCACAACCGAAACGAGAATCCAAAATAACTTTCTATTCATAGTCTAGGATATTTTTCAAAAATCAGATTCCACCTCTTGCAGGTCAATGACGGAGTTTTTTCCATCGATGTAGGACAACACTAATGGAAAATTGGCGCGATAGCTGCACTGTGAAAGCACCAGACGATTACACTGATGAGTCTCCTCATCCTCATTCAACCGCCACACAATATAGTCAGTAGTGAATTTGGCATACTTGTCCTCTTCTTTCAACTTATTGTATTCCTTGTTGTTTTCACCATATTTATCCAACAATGTCTTCTTCAGGTTTTCATACGTATAACTGGTGCTCCGGTTGAAATTTACAACGACAATATACACCAAGTGGGTTTTGGCAGCGGCACGGATCTCAATCTTCACGCGCTCGCCAGCGAACGTCCCTTTCATAAACACCGTGTTGGGATGGTTGTCGTTGGGTTCCTGCGTAAAACCCTTGCCTTTCAACTTGTTGACAAACGTGTTCATGGTACAGTTCATGCTGATACCCAAGAATTTCATAGGTTGCTCTTGGGCTGACAAGCCTCCGACCATCAGGAACATCGTTAAAATGAGAATGATTCTTTTCATCGAAAACAACATATTGGTTTGACGGGGCAAAAATACAAATTTAGGGGACAGGTAACAGGGGCCAGGGGACAGTACAAGTCCTTTTTAATAATTTTGTATTTTTGCACTTGTTTTTGAAATCCATACGAGTATGAAAAAATCCGACATTCTGGTTATCGCCATCGTCATTCTGGTACTGCTTCCTTTTTTCATCAGCAGACCCGTTTATGATACATTTTGCTCTCTTACAGCTAATTATCCCCTTTGGATGGCCTTTCTGAAATTCGGCATCCTGGCCACCTTCGGGGAGATGTTAGGCCAGCGCATCAAGACCGGCCAGTATTACCACAAAGGGTTCGGATTGTTCCCGAAGTTTATCGTTTGGGGATTACTCGGCATGTGGATTGCCTTGGCCATGAGCGTTTTCAAGGTCGGCATCCCTGCTTTCATGGAGAAAGCCAGCTGCTTTGCCGGCGTATCGGACGCCATGAAAGGCGATTTCACTGGATTGAAGCTGATGGGCGCATTTTTTGTGAGCGTGATGATGAACACCTCGTTTGCGCCGGTGTTCATGACCGTCCACAAAATCTGCGACATGCACATTGCGGAATATGACGGCAAAGCTATCAGTCTAGTACGCCCTATAAAAGTGAGCCAGCACATCCAGAACCTCAACTGGGACGTGCAGTGGAATTTCGTTTTCAAGAAGACCATCCCGCTGTTCTGGATTCCCGCGCATACGCTCACGTTCTGTCTGCCCGGCGAGTTCCAGGTGCTCTTCGCCGCCTTCTGCAGCATCATCTTAGGGCTGTTCCTCTCCATCGCCGCGATGAAGAAACAATAAGGGTTTCCCTATTCTACCGTTTGGAAAATCGATCTGTCGTTACCTCAAGGTATTGACAGCCGTGGGTGTCCACGCTTTCAGGAATTCGGACACCTTTGCCTCGCTGTAGCCTTTTCCTTCCTCCAGATAGGCAGAATTCTGAATATGTATAGGCTTTCCTGAGTCGTCCAAGATTACAAAGACAGGAAAACCGAAGCGGGCCGGGTTGCCCAGGTATTTCATCGCTTCGGGGTTCTTGTTCTCCCGCGACCAGTTGACGTGGATATAGACGAAATTGTCTTGGATGATATCGTGGACCAGCGTGTCGCTCTCCGCAAACGCCGCGAAGCGCAGGCACCATGGGCACCAGTTGCCGCCCACCTGGCAGAGCACGTATTTGTTCTCCGCCGCCGCCTTCTTCACAGCGGTATTGATCTGCTGCATGGCATCCGCCTTGTCATCGTAAATGTTCTGCTGCGCAGATATTTGCAGCATCGTCAGCAGGGTAAAAGTCAAAAGGATAATCTTTTTCATATCAAATATTATTTCATTATTTCCCAATCCATAAAAACCTATACGGCAGCAGGGCATCCTCGCCTGCGTAGTCCACGCCAATGCGCGGGGTGATCTCAATTTGATTATCAGATATCTGGAGGCCACGATCTTCGATCCAAACCGTGTCGCCCGTGAGCGGGCAGCCATTGTCGGCCACCGTGAGTCCCAACAGTTTGCTCACCTTGCCGGGGCCGGAACCGATGTCACGCGACATCCTGCTCTTGCCTGTGCGCCGCAACATCAACTCCTCGCCATGCGTGGGGATGATGCCGCGGATGAGCACTGCATCAGGAATATCCTCTTCGTTGGTCACGATGTTGAGCATGTGGTGCATGCCGTAGCAGAGGTACATGTACACCACCCCACCCTCGTGGTACATCATCTCGTTGCGGCGCGTGCGCCGGCCTCCGTAGGCATGCGAAGCCCTGTCGTCCTTGCCCTTGTACGCCTCTACCTCCGAAATGATGCCGCCAGCCAACTGTCCATCCTTCATGGTGAACAGATACTTGCCCAGCAAGTCGCGTGCGATGGCCAACACATCGTGTCCTAAAAAATACGATTTTTGCAACCTATTCATCTTTCTCAAAAAAGAACCCGCAAAAGAACAAAAAAACCGCCTATTTTGCAACAACAAACACCGCCAATTCGTTAGTAAATATTGCAAAAAACATCTGATGTCAGAAGAAGAGAAGAAACTCATTAAAGGTTGTATCGCCGGCGACAAGTCCTGCCAGAAGCGGCTTTACCTGGAGTACGGCCCCATGATCAAGGGAATCTGCGCGCGCTACGCGGCCAACGCCGAAGACGCGGAGGACCTTTTTCATGACACCTTCCTCTTCATACTCGTGAACTTTCCAAGCTACCACAAGATCACCTCGCTGGGTGCGTGGCTCCGGCGCATCACCATCAACAAGGCTATAGACTACTACCGGAAGACCGAACGGCAACGGACATCCTCTCTGGAGGACCTGACCCACGAGCCGGGCGCGGACACCGCCCCGCTGAACGAGCCGCTCACCATGCCGCAACTCGTCGGCTTCATCAACGAGCTGCCCGACAAGTACCGCACCGCCTTCAACCTGTACGTCATCGACGGCTACGAGCAAGAGGAGATCATGAGCATCATGAACGAGAGCCACACCAACGTGCGGACGCTGATTTTCCGCGCCCGCACCATTCTGCAAAAGAGAATACAGCAATATTTGAATCACGAAGAATTTAGTATATGAAGACGTTGAAAGAGCAATTTGAGAATTACCAGGTCCCCGTGGACGAGGCCGGATGGGAATCCATCATCCAGGACAAGTCCGTGGTCAAATACAACCAGGGAAGAAAAATACGCCGGGCTGCCCTTTACGGAGCTGCCACGCTTGCAACGGTAGGCATCGTCACCGTAGCCGTCCTGCTCTCCCGCCCGCAACAGCCTGCTGCCAGCGCACCGCAAGAGCCCGCCCGCCAAGAAATGGCCGCAGAAAGTGCGCCCGTGACCAGCCAAGCGCCCGCCCACGCACAGCCGCAAGCGGCGCCCGCACGCACCACGAGTGCACCTGCGCCCGTTCCGGCCAATGTGCCCTCCGACAACCTGACCGCCGTCAGCGCAACAACGGCCAGCATCCCCGTCCAGGCGCCGCCTGCGGCAGCCAACCCTCCCGCACCGCAGCCCGTACCCGCCACTCCGGCCAGTGTGCCACAACCCACGCCCGCGCCCATGCCAACAGTTCAGCCAATGCAAGTGCCTTCCCCTACTCCCCAACACTCTGCTGCCACCACACCCTCCGCGCCGAAGGCAGAGCCCGACGAGAACGAGAGCCCGACCCCACAACCCCAAACCACAAACAAGACCTTCTTCGCTCCCAACGCCTTTTCGCCCAACGATGACGGCGTCAACGACATCTTCTACGTATTTGCCAATGTGGAATATACCGAATTTGAACTCAACATCTACTCCCGCAATGGCGACCATGTGTTCCAATCCCGAAACATCGAGAACGGATGGAACGGCCGACGAAACGGCGTGGGCGAAATGCTACCGCAAGGCGTGTACGTCTATACTATCAAATACAAAACCGCCCAGCATAAGTCCGGCACAGAACGTGGACAAATACTGCTTCTTCAATAACCCAACATGAAACTGTTAGACCGCAGCACTCCTCCTCAACAGCATCCCATCGCAGAGCTACAGCTCCCTGCCCCGCGCATGGAGACGCTGGAAAACGGCATCCCCGTTTATACCCTGCCCAACCCTCAACTCGACCTCATCCATATTCTCATACACATCCGCAGCGGCATCCTGCACGAAACACAGAAACACCTCTCACAGTTTACCTACGCCCTGCTCAAAGAGAGTTCCCGCAAATACTCCGCCATCGAAATCGCCGACCTGCTGGACTTCTACGGCGTGCATTACACCACCACCTGCGGGATGGACAAGAATGTCATCACCATCTCGGTGCCCCGCAGCAATGTAAGCGATATCCTACCCACTATCTACGATTTTATCGCCCATCCCCAATACCGGGAGGACCGACTGGATATCTATTCCAATCTGAAAATCAAAGACTTAGAATACAATTCACAAAAGACTGATGTGCGGAGTACGCAGTTGATGCTGCACGCCATGTTCGGTGACACACACACCGCGGGTCAGTTTTCCACACGCGAGAACCTGAAGGCCGTAACGGTAGCGCAAATGCAAGAACACCACCAACGCACGTTCTGTGCCGAGAATCTCCGCATATTCGTCACGGGCAACGTGGATGCCGACATGGAGCAATGTATCAAGGAACTGTTCTCACAGGTCCCAGATGGAGCAGCTTCCAAGGCTATTCACGACCTTACGCTGCCCGCAGACCCTACCCCGCTCATCAGCGAGGCCATGCCCGACAGCGTACAATCCTCCATCACCCTGTGTTTCCCCGCCATCGGTTATTTGGATGCCGACAGAAGAGGGTTCTCCATCCTCTCCACCATCACGGGCGGGTATTTCGGATCACGACTGATGCAGAACCTGCGAGAGCGAAATGGATATACATACGGCGTATCATCGGGTTCCGTCTATTTCGGCAATCAAAGTCTGTTCATCATCAACAGCGATGTCAACGCCGCCCACACGCAAGCGGCTGTGGATGCCTGCTTCGAGGAATTGCAACGGCTGCAAGAGGAGCCTGTCGGCGACGAAGAGCTGGAAACTGCCCACAACTACATCCTGGGTGATATGCTGCGCGACGTGGACAACTCGGTTTCTTATCTGAAGAAATATGCCTACTGGAACCAATACGGACTGGATGAACGCGAATTCCAATCCATGATTCAAGCTGTGAAAGAGACTGATTCAACGACACTATTGTATTTGGCAAAAAAATATTTTGATTATAATAAATTTACCCGAATCATCGTTGGAGATATTCGGAACCTGAAATAGGCGGCAAATGAAAAAATTTTTATTCTCAATACTAAACATCCTGCTCTGCTTATATGGTTTTGCCATAGAGCCGCCCACCCTTCAATGTATTGAACAACTTGTCAATCCCAGGGAACTTCGCGTCACTTGGTCATGGGTCAACATGGACAATGTGGATGTGAATGACGAATACACTTTTTACGTCAACGGCATTGCCATTACCCCAGCAGTCCGTCCGCATCCTGAAAACAGCATCTATAGGTCCTCCACCACCCTTATTCTTCCCGTCAGCCAGCTCAGCGACCATTATTCTTGCCACATCATAGCGCATAACACGATCACAGGCGAGTCGTGCGAGTCGAACTCCATGAGCACCATCCAGCTCACTGTCACACCCTACGACCTGCATGGTGACAGCACGGCGGCGTATCTGGAATGGGACGCAGTCAGCACTTCTACCGATGGGGGAACTTGGGATGTAGTCTATCTCATTTACAAGAAAAGAGCTTTTGAAGCTGATTTTGACCATACGCCCATCGCTTCGGTACCCACAACCAACAGCCGCATCTACATCGATCCGTCTGATGTCTGCCACAATTACATCTCATACCAAGTGGGTATCACCAACCAGATCAGCACAGCCGGAGGCAGTTCCTGTATATTCAAGTCCAATATCGAGACCATTCGCCTCAACGACAGTATCCAACCCAACGCACCGATTCTGGACAGCATCTCCGTTACGGAAGACAACCATGTCGTGCTGGGTTTCCACGCGCCGGATCCATACATGATGTGCTACCCGGTATATTATCAGGACGGTAGTGTCAGACTGCCTTTGCACACCGTCTATAACACCACATTCTGGACCGACAACAGTGTCAATCCCAGCGATGTGAGCCGTGAGTATTTCCTTGCCGTGTTGGATTCCTGCGAAAACAGTTCGTACCAGACCGACAGCGGCCAATGCAACATCCGTCTGGCCTCGCCAGCAACTGATGCTTGCCACCGGTCCGCCCATCTCACTTGGAATCCGTACAAGAACATGCATGGTGGAGTGAGAGAATACCGTATTTTCATGCGGCCAGAAGGTGAAACGAATTATACGCTGTTGGGCACTACCACACAAACGAATTTCAACCTGACAGACCTTGCAATCAACACCAACTATCGCGTTTATGTGCAAGCCTGTAACAACGACAACAGCATCACCTCCAGCAGCAACCGCGTCAACTTCTCCATCACGGCGGAAGAGAGTGAGGACGAGACTTACATCCGGCACGTATCCGTGATGGACAACCGCTACATCTCCATTCTGGTGCACACCACTGGCGATCTCTATCCCTTCCTTTCCATCACGTTACAACGGAGCGAAGACGGACAGAGCTTTGAAAACATTGCCTCAATTCCCTATCATAGCAGCACGGAATACGAGTTCTTTGACAGCACAGCCAAATTCAACAAGCAAGTCTATTACTACAGAACATTTCTGATGGGTGATTGTGATGTTCCTGTGGGTTATTCCAACATCTCACACAACATCCTGCTCACTGGAACGAGCTCCTCTGCACACGACTGCAATCTGGAATGGAATGATTATGGAACTTGGGACGGAGATGTGGACCATTACTCGGTCAGCCGCCGGACAGAATACGATACTGTTTTCCTGGAGTTGACCGATGCACTCATTCCACGTGCGCACAACACGTACAGCGATGACGTGTCCCTGTTGTTTCAGTTAGGATCCAAATTCACCTATTTCGTCACGGCCCACGAAGGCCTGAACACTATGGGTTTTGAGGATGAAAGCATCTCCAACCATGTCACCTTGCAGCAAGAGTCCAGCATGATTATCCCCAACGCCTTCACGCCCAATTACGATGGTCACAACGACGTCTTCCTGCCTTCCAACGCTTACGTGTCAGAAGAAGGCTACGAGCTTCTCATCATTTCCAGATACGGGAAAACCATGTTCAGGACTACAGACCCAACAGCAGGATGGGATGGCTACGACATGAAAGGCGCTCCTGCTCCCGTTGGGGTATATACCTACATCATACGGTTCGTCAATGCACACGGAAAGATGCAACAGGTACAAGGAAGTGTCACGTTGATCCGCTAATCAAAACTTTTTTCTAAAAGAAGAGACTAATCCTTCACACATCTTACAGAATAGGCCTGTGATTTGCTGCTGCCTGTCTGATAGATGCCGGTATTATTGAAGAACAAATCCCAAGTATAGGCTTTCTGTATTGAATTTTGGCTTGAGGACCAGAAACCTGTGGTCTCTCCCCTACTGATGAATCCGCCAGAGCCGATATAGCCAGCGGGCTTAGCCGTGAAATTAAGCGCATCGTTTGCCGACTGATTCTCGCCTATGGCACAAGCCGTACTATTATTGTTCCAACCTGTTTGGGAAGCAAAAGCCTTGGCAATCTTGTTGGCAGAGTTGTCGCAAGCATAGATGCCCTCTGCTTTCACATAATTGACAAATGCGGTCCATTCAGCCGCACTGGGCACGTGCCATCCTTCGGGGCAAATGCCACGACGAGGGCCGGCAAAAGAAACATTGGCCGCATCCTCTACGCTCGCACTCACACTCAGCTCACCTAGAGCCTCATTGAAGGTATCCACAGCGGCATTCCAATTGTATAGCAAACCGTATCCCTGAGGTGCGTATGTCGTACTATCGTTGTTATACCAACGCGCAACCTTACCACTGTAGGACAAAGAGGCTGCACCAGTGGGAATAAGGCAAGCGCCTGTAGTCGGTGACGTAGTAGATCTCATATTTTCTCTGGTCCAGCACTGTGCTCCGATCTGTACCGTAGTGTACACATTACCCTCATGATCTGTCACGGTAGGCATGTCTGAACATGGAATCCGATCCCGGAAGAACACCAATCCTATGGTATCATCCTCCATCTGCTCTTGGGTGACAACCACACTGGTCTTCATTTCGCCTTCAATGGTGGCATATCCCGTATAACGCACCTCATCACCCAGCACAAAAAGATTATCTGAATCAAATCGCATTTTTTTGAGATAATCCACGCCTGGTTCGGATTCTTCATCATAATGACTAACAAGCACAACATGATTGGCATCTCCACAACTGGCATTCAAGAGTTTTTGGCTTCTAACCCCTTGTGCAGTCTGAACACTGACAAAATACAACTGGGGATTCGCCAATGTTATGTGAAAAACATTAGTTCCCGACTGCAACGTTCCAGAATATTCGGCACACAAACGACCCTGGACATCCGTCACAGTCAAACGAACTGGCCCGTCAGGCATATGACTTTTCGACAGATAAGCATTACCCCAACACGGGTTCGGGTAAACTATGAAATCATGACATAAGTCATACTCTTCAACACCGACTGTAACAGAAAGAATGAGTTCGGTATCAGGGTATATCAAAGTTTCCAACCACTCACGGGTCAAATTTTCAACATGTACACTGTCCAGCTGAATATAAGCCCCTCCCCTGTCTTGGCCTTTGAAAGTAAGAGACAGTGTGTTTTGGGCTGACAGAGCGGTTACTAAAACAAAACATGCAAATAAAAGGATGATTCTTTTCATATTGTTCTATTTTACTTTGATTTTCTGTCCCAATGACAGAATACTTGTTTCTTTGATCTTGTTCAATTTGCAGAGTTTATCCACCGTAGTATGATATTTTCTTGCTATCGCATACAATGTATCCCCCTTCTTCACGGTATGGTATTTTGGAGAAGAAGTCTGAGTTTGTGTTGACGTCTGCACAGGTTTGGCGGGTGCGGGATCGGCAGAAGGTGCCGCAGATATTGGCTCGGAAGCCACGCTGGTGGTATCTTTCTTAACTGATGCTGTATCCTGTGTCACCACTTTTATCGGATCAGATATCACAATCCTATTCGCCGAACGGTCAATATTCTGATAAGCCATATTCATGATGGGAACGTTTATTTTCACATCATTATATAGTTTCCTATCGGCTTTGTTATGCTTGAACAGCCATTCGTATGTTTCAGGAATATAGAACATCTTAGCCAACTGGCTATGGTTGATGCCCGGGAATTTGTCAAACAGAAGCAAGTCGGTTTTGCCACATTCTTTCATAGCGTTCACCACCTTCTGGGATTCGCCAACGCCCACAGCCCTGTCGGCGGTACCATGTATGATCCACAAGGGAACTTTGTTGAGTCCGCAATGGTCGCGGAGGTTGCTGCCACCGCAGAAAGCCATGGCTGCTGCCACCCTGTCAGGATAAGTGCCCACATACTGGAATGTGCCATAGCCTCCCATGCTCATACCAATGACATAAACCCGATTGGTATCGAAAACAAAATGTTCCTGCACCCAATCCAAGACGTTGTTCAATCTCAAAGCATTCCATGGCCCACCTGGATCCTGCGGCGCCACAATGATGGCATTGATATCTCGTCCCATGGAAATGGCATCCAGACAGCCGTATTTGCGCACTCTATTAAGGTCGTTGCCGCTCAAACTATGCCCGTGCAAAAACAGAATCAGCGGTATCTTGTCCTGCAACGTATCATACGTGTCGGGCACACTAATCCAGAAATTATAACCATTGGACACCACATTGCGATGGGCCGAAAATCTATACTCTCTCTGCGCCGAAAGCCACACGGGCAGAATCATCAGCAACAGCACAAACCATCTCTTCATAATCTATCTATTTTATCAAAAAACTATTATCGCTGGGTCACAGCTCCGCACAACGCCTCATACCAGGCCTCTCCAAACCGCCGCACCAACGGATCTTTCAAAAATTTGTAAATAGGCAACCCCATCTCCGTGCCATTCTTGCACGCACTGCCACAGATGTCCCAATGATGGTAGTTGAGTGCCCAATATTTGCCCACCTTACTAACCCGCACGGGGTATAGATAACAGGAGATGGGCTTACGGAAAGGAATCTCGCCCTGTAAAAACGCTTTCTCTATGGCGCACTTGCAGATACCTTCCTCAAAAAACGCAAACGCACAGGCTTTGGAACTCTCCACCAGCGGGGTGCCGAAATCGCCCTCCCCATCGTATGTGAAAGTCTCTCCGTTGCGTTCTACCGCCTCGATACCTTCGGCGGTCATGTACTGCCGAAAGACCGGGTAATGCTCATCCAGATCACCCACCTCCTCCGGGGCAAGCGGCGCACCGGCATCGCCCTCCACGCAACATGCACCCTTACAGGCTGACAGATCACAGCAAAAGCATTTATCTATCAGCTCATCGGACACCAAAACATCTTCCACTATCAACATAAGGCGGGTATCTATTATAACAATAGGTCGATGGGTTGCCCCATCGACCTAATATGTAACGGAAATATATTATTTCAGTCTCTTGAACTGGCAGGTGAAGTGACGCATCAACTCAGCCTCCCAAGTGATTTCCAAACCACGTTTGATGGTATGGCGACGGTCATACACGTTCTTCAACGCAGCAGCAATCACATCCATGTGGTTGTTGGTATAGACACGGCGCGGGATGCACAAACGCACGAAATCAAGGCCACCGAAGCGGTTCTGGCGGGTCACCGGATCGCGGTCAGCCAGCACGTAGCCAATCTCGCACGCACGGATACCAGCCTCCAAATAGAGCTCGCAAGTCAGCGTTTGAGCAGGGAACTCCTCCTTCGGAATCTGATCCAATACCTTATCTGCATCTACGAAGATGGCATGACCACCGGCAGGACGCTGGTAAGGGATGCCGTATTCATCCAACTTGGAAGCCAGATACTGCACTTGTTTCACACGGGTCTCAATCATGTCAAAATCGCAATTCTCGCGCAAACCAACAGCCAGCGCGTCCATATCACGGCCGTTCATACCGCCGTAGGTCAGGAAGCCCTCAAACGGGATGCAGAACAGCTTGGCGCCTTCGTACCAATCCTCTTTGTGCGTAGCGATAAAACCACCCATGTTGACCAAGCCGTCTTTCTTGGCACTCATTGTCATGCTGTCGGCATAGCTGAACATCTCTTTCACGATTTCCAAGATGGTTTTGTCGGCATAACCTTCCTCACGAGTCTTGATGAAGTATGCATTCTCCACAAAGCGGGCGGAGTCAATGTTGACGGGCACGCCATACTTGTGGCACAGTTCGCAGGTCTCGCGAATATTCTTCATGCTCACTGGCTGTCCACCAACGGTGTTATTGGTAATCGTCAGCACCATGAACGGCACATTGCCCTGGTTCTCTTTGAGCACTTTCTCCAATTTATCCAAGCCCACATTGCCCTTGAAAGGAACTTCGAGCTGGGTATCCTTAGCCTCATCACAAGTCACGTCAATGGCAAACGCCTTGCGACTCTCAATGTGGCCTTTGGTGGTGTCGAAATGTGCATTGCCGGGGACAACCATGCCCGGTTTCACCAAATAAGAGAAAAGCACGTTCTCTGCGGCACGGCCCTGGTGGGTGGGAATGACATACTCAAAGCCGGTCAGCTCCGTGATTGTGTCCTTCATGTGGAAGAAACTGCGGGCACCGCCGTAGCTCTCATCGCCCATCATCATGGCACTCCACTGACGGTCGCTCATGGCACCAGTGCCAGAGTCTGTCAGCAAGTCGATATAGACATAGTCCGACTTCAGCATGAAGATGTTGTTGTGTGCTTCTTCAAGCCATTTTTCTCTTTCTTCTCTTGTGGATTTCTTAATGGGTTCCACCATCTTGATTTTCCACGCTTCTGCAAAAGGTAATTCCATAAAAAATCTATTTAGTTATTAATTATTAAACAATATTGATTGATAATCTGTCGGGATTCTTACTTTTTCTCATCCAAGTTCTCGGTGCGCACCAATTTTTCCTTTTCATCATAGAACTTCCACTCTCCAACGCGTTGCCCATCCTTATAAAATCCTGTATAATAAACACTTCCATTCTCGTGATATACTGTATAGCGACCATTTTCTTTGCCATTCTTGTAATGGGCCATGGTCTGTACGTTACCGTTTTTGTGGTAGGCATACCACAATCCATCACGTTGGTTTTCAGCAAGATTGCCATCAATGTACTTCTGCTTGCCAGGATAGTAATGAGTCTCATGCACTCGCACATTCGTAGGCTGTCCGAGGCTGTCCTTCTCATAGTAGAAAACATCGCGAGGCGACTCGTCCTCGTATGAGACTATTGTCTTCTTGTAATAGAGGCTGTCGGCAAACTCGATGGGCGGGAACACGTGCAACTCGGCAAGTTCCGAATCCGTGGTCTCTTGCGTTTCATCCGCTGATTTGCCATGATGACGTGCAAGAAGGAATGCAACCACCAATGCGGCAATCAGGGCTGCCGCCAAGATGATGATAATGACAATGTTACGTTTCTTATGTGATACAGGTTGGTTAGTATCGATATTCTCTGCCATCGTTATTTCTTTTTCTTCTTACTGTATGGTTTATTAAGTTCGTCCAACACGGCATTGGTGATGTCAGATGACGGATCCGCCACCATCAACGGGCTGCTGGAGCCGTAGGTGAACACAAACGAAGCGTTGCGTTGGGCATTCACACGCGCACACGCAGCGCGCAACGAATCTGCAATCTGCTCCAAAGCGGCTGCATAACGAGCCTCCAAGGACTCCACTGCCTGTGCATAGTCATTTTGCAGCTGCTGGCTCTCCTGCTGGAGGGAAGCCTCTGCATATTGCGCCTGCTGGGCAGTAAGCTGACCACTTTGCATGTTGCGCTGATAATTGGCCAACTTGTTCTCCAAAGCCTTCTGGCGATTCTGGAACTGCACTGCTTGTCTCTGTTTCTCAACATCCAAGCTGTCGGTAAGCAAGCTAACCATCTCGAATTTCTCGTTGATGCTATCCAAATTGACATAGACGATCGAGCCGTCGCCGACAGGTTGCACCGGAGTCGTCACCACATTATTATTCTTGCCTCCACCAACAAAATGAAGGATAAAAAGCACGATGAGTCCAATGAGCATCAATGCATCAAAAATCAACTGGAACAGATGACACTTCTTTTTGCAATTGGTATCGTTACCCGCACCGCACGTCTTGTTCTCTTCCGGCTTTGCCTCAGGCATAGTCTGCACAGCCTCCGGAGATTCAGGTGCACGTTTCTCGTCCTTTTCCTTGTCCTCCGCGGCCACAAAACCCGGAACTACTTCATCCGGAACCACATTCTCCACCGGATTCACATTTTCTCTGATTTCTTCCATTTCTATTTTTTCGTTGTTAATTTTTACTATTTAATGAAATATTTCCGTTTGATGAGACGCAATATATTGCGTCTCTACTCTCATCTCTCATCTCTCATCTATTAATTCCCCACATCCGACAAATACTTGATCCTCATGATGCGGATTTCCTCCAAGGTGTATTCATCATCACCCAACACCCTCAAGGCCTCGTCCACGGAATCGGATTCGGCGGAGGCGAAATAATCCAGAATCTCCTCCTGATGATAAATCTCGATCTCTTCGTTGATATAATAGGTAATGTCGATTTTTGTTCCGGAAGACACAATCATCTCGATTTCCGTCAGCAATTCATTCATATCCAACCCCTTGGCCTTGGCAATATCTTCAAAGCTCAATTTACGGTCAATACTCTGGATAATGAAAACCTTGATAGCGGATTTCTTCACCACGGAGCGTACCACGAAGTCCTGCGGACGTTCGATTTCATTCTCCTCCACATACTTCTTGATCAACTCGATGAAACGGCGACCGTACTTCTGTGCCTTGCCCGCGCCAACGCCGGAAATGTGAGTCATCTCCTCAATGGTGATAGGATATTGAATACACATGTCTTCCAGCGAAGGATCCTGGAAAATCACGAACGGCGGGATATTTTCCTCTTTTGAGATGTTCTTGCGCAAATCTTTGAGCAAGCTGAAGAGCGTTGTGTCAAACGCATCTTCCACACCGCCTACGCCACCAGTCTCCATCACATCCTCCTCGTCCTCATCCTTCTCCACAACAGGTTTGATGGTTTGGATGGAATACGGGTTCACCATATACTTTTCACCTTTGGGGGTGATTTTCAGCAAACCGTAGTTCTCCACATCCTTGGTAATCAGATTGTCGAAGATAGCCAGTCTGATGATATTGGACCAGAACTTGGCATCATATTCCGAGCCCTCGCCAAACTGTTTGAGTTTGTTGTGTTTGAACTTGACGATAGAGGTGGTCTTGTTGCCCGTGATGATATCGACAATCTGATCTTCCTTGAACTGCTGCTTCACCGTCTGGATAACCTCCAGGGCAAGCAAAATCTGATCAGAAGCGTTCATCTTGGGCTTCGGATGGTTACAGTTATCGCAATTGTGGCAGTTCTCCTCGCCATAGTCTTCACCAAAATAATGGAGCAGGTGCTTGCGACGACAGCTGGTGGACTCGGCGTATGAGGCGGTCTCGGCCAGCAGTTCCTTGACAATCTCCTGTTCGGCCACGGCTTTTTTAGTTGAGAATTTCTCCAGTTTGTGCAGATCCTTATAGTCGTAGAAGGCGATACAGAGACCTTCACCGTCATCTCGGCCGGCGCGACCGGTTTCTTGATAGTAACCTTCCAAACTCTTGGGCATATCGTAGTGGATGACATAGCGCACATCCGGCTTGTCAATACCCATACCAAAAGCGATGGTGGCCACAATCACGTCCGCTTTCTCCATCAGGAAGTCATCTTGGTTTTGAACCCTGGTCTTGGAGTCCAAACCAGCATGATAAGGCAGCGCACGAATTTTGTTAACTTGCAGAAAAGCAGCCAGTTCCTCTACCTTCTTACGGCTCAAGCAGTATATGATGCCCGATTTGCCAGGATGGTTCTTGATGAACTTCACCACCTCTTTATCGACATCCTTGGTCTTTTCGCGGATTTCATAATAGAGGTTGGGACGGTTGAAGGAGGAAATGAACACTTCGGCCTTTTCCATTCCCAAATTCTTCTGGATATCGCTCTGCACCTTGGGCGTGGCAGTGGCGGTCAGTGCAATCACAGGCACTTTCTGTCCGATTTTCTCGATAATGGCACGAATGCGTCTGTATTCAGGACGAAAATCGTGTCCCCACTCAGAAATACAGTGCGCTTCATCTATAGCATAAAACGAGATGTTGATATCTTGGAAAAACTGGACATTCTCCTCTTTGGTAAGAGATTCCGGAGCCACATACAACAGTTTTGTCTTCCCTTCCAACAAATCCTGTTTCACTTCGTTGATTTCCATTTTGGTGAGGGAGGAATTGAGGAAGTGGGCAATGCCGTTCTCTGCGCCAAAGCCACGGATGGCATCCACCTGGTTCTTCATCAAGGCAATCAGGGGGGAAATCACGATAGCCGTGCCCTCCTTCATCATGGCAGGCAGCTGGTAGCACATAGACTTTCCACCACCCGTGGGCATAATCACAAAGCAATCCTTGCCTTTCAAGAGCGCCTTGACAATCTTCAGCTGATCACCTTTGAATTTGTCAAAACCGAATATGGTTTTCAGCGTTTGATGAATCTCCTTGTCTGTAAAATTTTTCATTTGCAAAAAAGTGTTTTATTCAAGGTTTCGTTTAGTGATGTTAGAATAACTCCCATTTTTAAACGGAAAACAAAAATAGCAAAATTTCATTGCAAAACCATATTTTTTTTCAGAATATGATTTTTTTTATTTTTCACCCATAAATACTGTCTTTCAACAAATACCGCTGCACATACGACTTCACCCCGTCTTCCAGCATGTAGAAGCTCCGTTTGAAGCCTATTGAACGCATTTTTTTCATGGATGCCTCCGTGAAATACTGGTATTTGTCGCGAATATCCAACGGCATATCCACAAACTCAATATTGGGTTCCAGGCCCATGGCCCTGAACGTGGATTCGGCAAGCGCGAGGAACGGGCGCGCCTGGCCAGTGCCCAGATTGTAGATCCCCGACTTCGGATGGTGTGTCATGAACCAATAGAGCACACGCACCACATCCTTGACATACACAAAATCGCGCAGCTGCATACCGTCGGCATAATCCGGACGATGAGAGCGGAACAGTTTCACTTTGCCTGTCTCCCGGATCTGGTTAAACGAGTGGAAGATGACAGAAGCCATGCGCTCTTTGTGATACTCGTTGGGACCATATACATTGAAAAACTTGAATCCATACCAATAGGGCGGCTGTAACGACTGCTTGAGGATCCACTTGTCAATCTCGTTTTTGGATCGACCGTATGGGTTAAGTGGGGTAAGCTTATACGCCAGCGCCTCATCGTCCACGTACCCAAGCTCGCCCGCCCCGTAGGTAGCAGCGGAAGATGCATACAGCAAAGGGATGCCATGCCGTGCCGCAAAAGTCCACATCCGCTGGGTATAATAAACATTGAGCACCTCGAAAACGGAATAATCAAACTCCGTAGTGTCGGTTCGTGCCCCCAGATGGATGATACACTCCACTTGCGCTACGTTCTGCTCCACCCAATCGAAAAAGTCATCGCGGGCGATTTTGTCCGCATATTTGAGATTCTCCCAGTTGCGACGCTTGGCCTCTTTGGAAAAATCATCCACCAGAATGAGGTCTTCGCGCCCCATCTCGTTCAACTTGGCTGCCATACAACTGCCGATAAATCCGGCAGCACCGGTAATTACAATCATCGTTTCAGAATTTGTTGCAAAGGTAACAAAAAAACGGGCGCCGTATGGCGCCCGTCATGACATTTTATTATGAAAAAGTTTGATTTTTAAAATTCCCACAAATCGCTCTCGAAAGTGCGCAATCTGTCGGTGATTTTCTCGGATTCAATGCGCTGATCGCGAGAATTGGCAATGTAGTCTTGGATATCACGATCGTACACATTTGCTTCCTTGTAGATGAAGCTGGTGAAATCTCTCTTCCAGGTCAACAGGTCGTCGTAAGAAAGACGCTGTGCGTTATTCTTTACATTGTAAACTTCCTGCTTTGCCAAGAAGGGTCTGAGCTCATTGTAATAAATGTAGCCCACTCTCTTCTTCATCATGGTGCCTCTGACATCATTTTCGTCAGAACCGCCTTCGCCATCATAATCGTATGATGACGCGCTGGCACGCTCATGCTCAATGATGGGTTCTATTTCAAGAATCTGAACATAGAACTTGGAAGCCTGTTTGTCAAAATACCATATTTCCTTCACGTTGTAGGAAATGACCTGTTTGGGCTCATACTCAACCACCAATTCCTTCATTCCGATTTCCTCGCCTGTTTCCAGGTCGATTTCAGGAATTTGGGAAATTTCGGACAGGTTGCCTCTGAGGTCCTCGCGGGAAGTAGGCATAGTGCACATTTCATCGGCATAAACCGGAAGCACACCCTCCGTCTTCTCCGGATTGGCCATGTCGATAGCGTCGAAAATGGTTTGAGCCAAACTTCTCCAGGTACCCTTCGTTTCCGTCGGGAAATAGAGCGGATGGTTCACCTTCTCACGGAGATCGATGGTTCTCCAGATGGTGTAATAGTACATCACGTCGGCCTGACGCACAGGTGAGTACGGGATGGGATCTGAAAACTCACCCACATCCACTTGTTCCCATGCAAACTCAACGGGCTTGCGGACCGGCTGGTCCATGGTGCTGCCATACTCATCGTCCTGCGCAAACGCGAACGTGGCGGCAAGCATTCCTAATAACAATAAACCAAACTTTTTCATAATAAACTGATATTTTTTTTTAATTGATTATCGGATACGTACAGAGAACTCATCCAATGTACGCGGACCGGCTTCAGAAGTAGCCTTGATATCCGTGAAATAGATGACGGTATTGGCAGGGGCTTTCTGCAATTTAGCCTTGACTGCTTCGGAGAGCGCACCGCCTTGGCAAGCCATAGCAGGATCTTCCATACCCTTGCTGACGAAAATCACGCGAAATGAAGTCACACTCCATTTCAAGTCATAGACAAAGTCCTCGCCCATGGTAGCACGGATAACAGGGTTGGCCATCAACTCGCCCTTGGCGTGTTTACCACCGCGGATACCAGCGCCCAAGACAGCACGCGGGTTAGGAACTTTCTTCACACGGAAGGTGGTAGCACCCATGTTCTTCGTACTCTCGCCCACTCTGGCTGCTACGGTAGCGTTCACCGTCTTGCCAATCATGGCAGCCGGAACTTTCACGTTATACTTGCCGGCGCCAAGGCTGGCAACTGTACAGCCCGGGAAGGAAACACTCAACTTGCCAGGATCAACCGGACCGGAAATGGAAACCGGGTTGTCAATACCAGCATAGAGCACATTCATCTTGTCGGCAGCAATAGTAGCAGAAGGTTTCAACACCGTGTATTTGTCGGCAAAACCATAGTATTTGTCTTCTCCATTCGGAGCTTTCACCTTGATCAAACCAGCATATTTCTGGTCGCCGATGCCACCGGTACCGATTTTGAGTTTCACCACACCGTTCTCGCCTTCAAGCTTGGTAGCACTAGCCAGACCTTCTACGGTCAGCGTGTCAGCACCCATCTTGTAATAAACTTCCGGAGTGGACTTGGTATCGTAAGCAGCCACAATGATGTCTGCCTCATAGCTGTCGCCAGAGAACACCATCTGGGATTTCGGGATGGCACGGCCTTCCACATGGTCGAACTTGAAGTCATCGGCACTGATGGAAGCCTTCAGGTAGTTGAGCATCAAAGATTCAGCATTGCGAACCTCACCAACCTCCTTGTTCAACAAGGTCACTGCTGCAGCTGCAATAATATGATCAAAGTTATGCTCTTCCCAAGTTTGCACAGCTCCTTCTTTGGTGTACTTGGCATCCACATCCAAACCAATCGCCTTGGAGATTCTCTCACGATCAGCAGGTTTGACGAGTTTCAGGACATTGGCCTTGTATTCTTTGATTCTGTTTTTAAGTTCCTTGGCATGACCTTTGTTAATCATGTAATCGGTAGGTTTGTCAAAATTCTCCTTTGCCTTCATGGTTCCCACTGTAGTCGGAGCCATGATTTTCTTACCATCAGCTGTTCTGGTCTCAGCCAAAGTATCGCCATCCACATACATGATGAGCTCCTTCTTCATGGTCTCAATATATTTCACCATGTTGTCGGTCTCTTTCTTCAGTTTCTGTGCATTGGTATAAGCGTCATGAATCTTGGCTTCGCCAAGGAGGAGTTTCTGGTGTTCAAACCAGTTGTAGTCGTTGCTATTCTGAGCCGTCGCATTGCGCGTGGAAGTCTGCAAAGTGTCATCCACCACAATGAAAGCATTCAAGATGTCCGTGGACACATTCAATGCCAACATGGCGGTGTAAACCAGATACATCATCTGAATCATTTTCTGTCTCGGGGTCTCCGGACAATTTGTTGCACCCATTTTCTAAAAAATTTAGTTGAAATTAGTGAATAAAAGAATGATTTAGATTATTTGTTCGGGTTGACACCCATGGCAGCCAACATGTTACCATAAACCTTGCTCAAGGCAGCGATGTTGTTGGTCAACTTATCCATTTCAGCCTTGTAGGTAGTGGTCTGTTCGTAAGCGGCGGTCAGCTGGTTGACAGCGTTAGTAGCTTTCTTCAGGCTCTCGACATATGCAACAGATGCATTGCCATCGGTATCCAGAGAAGCGGCAACTTTGTCATATTTGAGGGTGAGGTTGCGAACGGATTCGGCAGCCTTGGTCATATTGCCCACAAAACTGTCAGTTGCAACAGCGGCATCGGAGACACCGGCCAGCTTTCTGGCGTTGTCGCTCAAGTTTCTCATGCCAGTTGCCAAGCTCTCAATGAGTTCGGGACCAATCTTGGCCTCTTCCAGCATCTTGTCAAGCTGTTGGGTCGGGGTTGCGCCCTGAGCGGCCAGTTTCTTCTTCTCTCTCTTGGTGGGTTCTACCGTCTCGTCTGCAATTGCCAACTCAGGATAAACCAATGCCCAGTTGTACTCCACATGCAGGGGTTCAAAAGCGGAGAAGAAGAAGATGATAGTCTCGGTGAACATACCGACCATAAGCATGATGTTAGCGCCCGGCCAGTGAAGAATCTTGAACAAAGCACCACAAATAACAACTGCGGCACCCCATCCGTACAATTTAGCCATAAAGTTCTTGTAGCCGTTGGTTCTAACTAATCTGTCAATTGCATTCATTTTTTAACGATTTTGGTTAATGATTTTATTTGTTATTATTTTTAAAAATTTCTAGTAAATATGAGATGCGTTCTTGGATGCATTGTCGCCTCTCTGACGGCCCATGAAAGACTGTACATTACGGAAACCGACGTAAGACTTACAGGTATCCTGATACTCATACGTGCGGGCATATACCGTAGTGTAGTAGCTCACATCCTTCCAGGAACCACCGCGGATCACCTTTCTTTTCTTTGCAGGAGAATCGTCTTTCTTTGCATAGTAGGTGTATTGGGGGTTCATGTCATGGGTGAAGTTCGTAGCCGACTTGTCAAAAGCATCCTCGCACCATTCAGCGACGTTGCCGCTCATGTCGAACAAGCCCCAATCGTTAGGATAATAGTGAGCCACGATGCTGGGATAGAAGTTGTCGTCTGCGATATAGTTACCTCTTTGAGGTTTGAAGTTGCTCAAGAAACAACCGTTGCTATTGGTCGTGTAAGGACCGCCCCACGGGTAGCTGGCCAGAGAGTTGCCGCCACGGGCTGCCCACTCCCACTCTGCTTCGGAGGGAAGTCTGAATTCTTGCTCGTTGGCATAATCCTTGGAGGAAAGCCATGACATGCGAAGTTGGGTTCTCCAATGAGAGAAAGCCTTGGCCTGCTGCCAGCTCACACCCACAACCGGGTAATTGTCATATTGCGGGTTGGAGAAATAGTTCAGGATCATCGGCTCATTGTAGGAATACACGAAATCATGCGCCCAGCACAAGGTGTCGGGGTAAATGTTCACCACCTCATGCTTGATGAAACGCTGATAGCCATTGCCCATACTGCTGGGACGATTGGCATACAAACCACCGTAGTCAGAACCTTCCTTGTCAAACTCCTTAGTAGAAGCACCGAAATCGTCTGGATTCTTCGGGTCACGGTAATTGCGATAGTCGTACCACCAATACTCATAGTTGTACATGGACACGTTAGCCGTGTTGGGACGATAGTGATAGAATCGGGTGTTCACCTTGTTGTACAACGGGCTGAGAGCGGCCTGGACTTCCTCATTGTCGGAATCCCAAGGAATTCTCTCTTTCCAGTTGATCAACTTAGGCTCAATTATCTCACCTTCGTTCTCACCTTTCGTGTATTTTTGGTAATGGCCGTATTTCTCCGCCTCGTCAATCTCGGCATCTCCGAGAAGGACATGGGCGATGGAGTCACGCACCCAATACACAAACTGACGGTACTCATTGTTCGTGATTTCAGTCTCGTCCATCCAGAAAGCGGCGATAGTCACATTCTTGGATTGCTGAGTCAGAGCAAACGGCACGTCCTGATCGCCACCACCCATCACATAATGGCCAGTGGGGATGTACACCATACCGTAAGGTTCAAGATCAGAAAAAGTCGGACGGTCTTTCACGCCGACCAGCTGGCCGTCGCCTCCGTTGTTGCAGGACGTGAGAACCACCATCGTCACTGCGAGCATAATAATTACCCTTTTCATTTTATTGCAATTTATATTTTTCCTAACGTGAATTGGTCAATTTTATTTTTTAGTACTGATTTTTGTAGATATTTCGTGTAGAACCATAGCCTGAGAAGACCTCCGGCTTGTAGATATCGAAGCAATAACGAATCATCACCTCCACGTCGCCGAAGCTTCGGTTCGTGCGATAGGCAAGACTGTTGGTGGTGATGCCGTATGAAACGGCTGCCTCCAAACCTTTCAAATAGATATTGGAAGAGTTATAAAACGGCCGGGCACCAAAAACAAGAGAGATATCGTCATTGATACGATATCCCAATCCACCCCATAAGAGGCCATTATATCTCACCAAACCCATAATGTCAATCTGGTAGGTTTTAAAGTCAGTCTTCACCATGGCATGAGGAATGACTTCCCAGTTGGGATTGGAAGGCACTATCCAAGTGTAACCGCCATGGAAATACATCTGCGGGTTACGGGATATGTAATCCTGATTGCCCGCCAATCGCAACACGCGCTTCTTGTCAAACGCACTGGCAAGCTGCGTCACACTGACACCTGCATACCATTGATCGCACTTGTATTGCAAACCCAGACTGAAATCCAAGTCCATCGTGGATTCACCCAGCTGATCCAAAACAGGGTCACCCGTTTGAGTGGGTCTCCAATTGACGTCTGAATTCAATTTCTGATTATATAAACCAATCTGCGCACCGATGCCGAGATGTCCGTTCGCAATGCGCAACTTGTAAGAATAGCCTAATTTTACACCTATGTTGTTATAGTGACCGATAATGTCTTCCACAAATGTGACGCCCAACGATCCGTGCAGTTTCTTCAGATAAGACTCCAAACTGAAATAGAAGTCCTGAGGAGCGGTTTTTTCCTTCTTGATGGAATCTCCTTGCATGTAAACATCATTCCATCCAAGGTATTTATTGTTGTAAATGGCAGTAAAACACAATGTATTGTTCTGTTCTCCAATACCACCCGCGTTGTAATACGACGTGGCCCAAGGGAATAGCGTGAATTGTACATCATCCTGCGCAAGACACACTCCTCCCGCAAAAAGGGCGAAGAATAGAACTATCGCGAATCGTTTAATATGAATTCCCTTATTCATAATTGGTTATTGTGGTTTGATATTTTACTGTCATTCAATACATTAACTCATTTCTTGATCTTTTTTTCTATTTACCTAAAATATCTTATACTACCCTTTTTGAAATAAGTTACATATTGCAATGAACATTATTTTTTTTCAAGCGACAAAAATACGAATATTTTTTTAGGTTTTTTGTTTTCTCCTTCATTTTTTGATTTTTATCCTAAAAAATATTATAACACATTTATAATCAATAAAATAAAAATTAGAAAATTAAAAATGCGCCTTGATGGAGAGTCCGCCGGTATGGACGGAGCGTTTTCCTTGCGCTTTTCGACCTTCGTACTGCAAGGATACCTGCAAGTAATCCGTGATGGAGCACTGGTAATCCACCCCCCAGAGCACATTCTGCCCCACGGCCAGACCGTTCAGCAGCTGGTAGGCGACCGCCGACTCGCCCGACACCTGACCGCGAATGCCCACATATTGAAGAGTTGCCGACAACACCCCGCGCTTGAGCATCTTATAGTTGAATGTCGCCTTGAGATCGTGCGTCCGGACATATTCTTCTCCCTCCAGATTACGCTTATAACCCCACGCGTAATTGACAGAAGCAAAATAGGCGTTGGAAAACTGCAACTGGATATTGCCACTGACGGTATGTTGGAGAATCGTATAGCATCGGGTCTGCATCATGGCCGACCGATTACGATTAAGCTGATGCAAATACGACGCCTGCAGGAAAACCGACTTGTGCGGTGTGCTCTTCAACACCACCTGCTGCATGGAGAGCTTGCCGATCTCGTTGCCATAATAGAGCAATTCTTTGTTTCGCAACTCTTGGACCACCACATCGAACGCAAACTTCGAGCCGCTGTTGTTGAAAGAGAATGTGTTGTTGAAGGAAAAGCTGTGACTTACCAACGCCGTGTCCTCCTGATTAAACGGGAAAGGATTGAATACTGGCACTGACTGTTTAGCCTGCGACCGCAGCATCATGACGTCGGAAAACCGGGCAAGAAACTTCCTGAATCCAGTCTTGTTGCGCCAAACGGCAGCCGGTCTCAGCTGTATGCTCTGCGAAAACTGAGTATTGTATGTGTTCACATAATCGGTGCTCGCCAGCCATACCTTCACGTATTCGGCTTCATCTTGGAACACGGCCACCTCAAATTCATCAATCTCCTCCACACCGTTGCCATTGTAGTCGCGCCACACATACGTACCTTGTCCGGCGGCCACCTTGATGTACGTAAACGTCTTCTTCTGTTCCATCCCACTCCCCATCTCATAATAGGTGCTCAAAATGATGGCGTTGCGGCAAAACCTTCCGGAATACTCCACATTGCCGACAAACAGGTTCTCCGCCCTGCCCCACCCGAGCGTGTCCCGTAGCTGCTGATTCCGATAAGTAACTCGCGAACTGAAATGCTGGTTCTTAATACGGTCAAAGGCAAAAGAGGCATTCACCTCGTGAATCTTGGACGCCATGGACAACTGCTGGTGCTGGGGAGCAAACTCCAACCTGTTCTTGTAAGAAATGTTGTATTTATAGATAGATGAATCCGCATTCTTCAAATAGGCAAAAGCCTCGTTGAAGGCATAGCTATTCAGCCGCATCGAATCTGTCAAAGCAGCACGGAACACATTGTGTTCCAGTAAATCGGAGACGCCCACTTCAATCTTCTTGAAACTATAGGACAATTTGTTTTGAGAGGTCACGAAGGAGCTCTTCTGGACACTGTCTGTGGAATAGAGCCACGAAGTCCGGGTGTGTGCCACCAGATGGTTCCATTCATTATGGGAAAACAGTTCATTGCGGATGGCATTTGTAACGCCCATCCGAGAGAGCCAATTGAGCGTGTACTTGGTGGTACTATATTGAGGATGGACCATAGCTATGGCCGCCTGTAGCATCTGTTCGGACGCTGTTTCCGAATATTCTTCGTCAAGATTGTAGTCTCGGGCAAACTCCACCTCGCGGAAACGCTCTACGGCATGGAAATTCTTGTGCACGAACTGCCATTGCAAGGATGTGTTCAAGCTCCATAGGCTCGTGTCTGCCCCACGCCGCTTCAAAGGCTGCTCATGCTGTGCACTGAGAAAATAGGCAAAGCCGACATTGTCTTTATCATCTGCCTTCGAGAAAGTATTTCGGTCGTAGTTGGACAACGCCAATTCTGTATGCAGAAAAGACTTCGGTTTGAAATGGTAATCGGCGGCAATGGTGGCCATCTGAACCAGCTTCGGCGTGGTGAGCAGAACCACGGGCTCATAGTCGCCTTGCGGCACGCCGTCCTGGGGCGCAACCCAAGCAAAGACTCTGCCGTTAGCCGTACTGTTCCGCAATTTGTAAGAACCCTTGTGGCTGCCCACGTAAGTAAACCCGACCTGATAAAGCTGGACAGAATCCGAGAGCGAATACTCATAAATCTCATATTGCACGCCTTCCACAATCGTGTCTTTCTTAACGTACAATATCCGGTCGGCGGAAAACGAAGCCGAATCCACATTCGGATAAAAAGCCCGATTCTCCTCATCACCGAGCGAGGCAAGGAACAACTTGTGACCGTCCGTCAACTCGGGCTGGATGGACTGGTTCTTCAGGTCCTGTTCCTGATAAAAATTCACCCTTAAGGTAAGCGGATGCTTATTCCCTATCGTCATCTCATTGTTGGTAAACAGATTATATCGGGTATAATGCCTGTCCGTACACTCAAACTCCACTACCAGACGTTTTTCCGTTGTTACCAGAATGGCTGGCGTAAAAGTAATCTCCGCCGTATTATAATCAATCACATAATCGTTGTCCTGACCTCTGACCAACAGCACACCATCGAGATACACCCGTTCGGAACCGGCCACCACGACGATATTGGTCTCGTTATTTTCACCATACAATCTGTAAGGGCCCTGCACACCGTTTTGAGGCACGATGGTTTGCCGGACATACTTGCCTTTCGTCACGCCACCGCCGACAGCATTGTTCATGGTGGTTTCCTTCCATGACGAATTCACCCGCAGGCTCATCCCCAACAAATTCCGGTTCACCGCCAGAAAATCATCTTTTGGCGGAGTGAGCACAATATCGCCGGCATCAATACGAATTTTGCTTTTAATTAATAATGTTAAAAATATATTATTGATTTTGGACAAGTATTCGGTATTGCCTTCCGGTTGTATCGGAACATTTTTATCTGAGATGGAAGCCAATATCTCCACATCCTCTGACAATTTGCCTGATATTTGCAGATTAAGGGCCGAATTCAGCACCACATCCTGATTGTTTCCCACGGAAACTCCCCGGGATATGAAGCCGCTGGTCGTCAGTTCATCACCGCTGAGAGAAGAAAACGTACTGGATGAAGATGGAAGCAGTTGAAACTGCGGAACAGACGCTTCTATAAGCGACGGTTGTTTATGGAAACGCGGTTGTGAGAGATCCAAGTCAAAGGCACGGTACTGATAATAAAGTTGTTGTCCGAGCAAAACCGAATCGGTCAGGTAAAGCACGGCTGCTATAGGGTCAAGACGGTATTGGGAAGTGTCTGCTCCTTGCAGGGAGAAAGTGCCGGGCATGATTGACAGCGTATCCAATCGCACGCGCATCTCATCGGGTATGCACACGCCCGTACGCATTCGCTCAAAATCTTGAGCAAACACACTAGCACCCAACAATATACAATATATCATCAGGCATACGGCAACATGCTGAACTTTCATCTTGTAAAGAAAAAGTTTTTTTAATAACTGATAATAATCAATTTTCGTATTTTTGCAGGGCAAAATTTTTACGACATGGAAAAAATCTACACTGAAGAAATGAAAGATACCCGTTCCGGTTTCGGTGCCGGGCTGGTGGAAGCTGGTAAACTCAACCCCAATGTTTTCGCACTCACTGCCGATGTGACTGGCAGCGTGAAGATGGGGGATTTCAAGGCGGAATTCCCGGACCGTTTCATTCAGGTCGGCATTGCGGAAGCCAACATGATCGGCATTTCAGCAGGTCTGGCCTTGAGCGGCAAAATACCTTTCGCAGCCGCTTTCGCCGGATTCATCAGCGGCCGTGTTTATGACCAGATCCGCATGACAGTGGCCTACTCCAACCTCAATGTAAAAATTTGCGCGTCGCATTCGGGTCTGACCGTCGGCGAAGACGGTGCCACTCATGAGATGATGGAGGACCTCGGCTTGATGAAAATGCTCCCCAACATGGTGGTTCTCAACCCGTGCGATTACAACCAGACCAAGATGGCCACGATAGCCGCCGCCGAGTACAACGGACCCGTGTATCTCCGTTTCGGACGTCCCTCTGTTCCTAACTTCACCCCTGCAGACCAGCCTTTCATCATCGGCAAGGCCATCAAGATGAACGAAGGCCATGACGTGACGATCCTGGCTACCGGACATCTAGTATATCCCGCCGTGCAAGCCGCATACATCCTCGAGGAACAAGGGTTCTCCGTGGAAGTTCTGGACATCACCACTATCAAACCGTTGGATGAAGAGGCGGTGCTCGCAAGCCTGGAGAAGACCAAGTGTGCGGTGACTGCCGAAGAGCATCTGCGCAACGGCGGTCTGGGCGACGCTATTGGCCAGCTCGCCGCACGCAAACTGCCCGTACCCATCGAGATGGTTGCCGTGGACGACAAGTTCGGCGAGAGCGGCAAGCCCGATGAACTGATGAAACTTTATGGCCTCGACACCGAGCACATCGTGGATGCCTGCAAACAGGCCATCGCCCGCAAACAATAATCACTATGCCGGAAGCCTCTGACGAATTCATCCTGTCCCTGTTCGCCAATTCCAAGACCAAAGAACAGGCCTTTGAGTTGCTGGTCAAAAAGTACCAGCGTGTCGTGTATTACAACGCGCGCCGCATCGTGTCGTTGCACGAAGATGCCAACGACGTGGCCCAGAACGTGTTCATCAAGATCTGGAAGAACCTGGACCGTTTCCGTGGCGAGTCCAGTCTCAAGACCTGGATTACCAAGATCAGCGTGAACGAGGCTTTGACATTCATTGAAAAGAAAAAGAAACTGCTGAACCTATCTGACGACAGCTACACCGACTTTTTGGTGGTCAGCCAACCGGAGACCAATTTCATTTCCTCCAACGAAATCCAGCAACTTCTTCAAGAAGAAATAGTTAAGTTACCGCCCAAGCAGCGTGCGGTATTCACCATGCGATACTACGACGAGACGCCTTACGCGGAAATGGCCAAAATTTTCGACACTTCCGAAAGCGCCTTGAAAGCCTCCTACCATTTCGCCGCAGAAAAAATCAAAAAAAATTTATCCGAGCGTTTAACCTTTTAGTTTCTTCCCTGTCATACTAATTGTTTTTTTCACAAAGCTATGATTGATTTAGATACATTACAGAAAGAAGAGCAATATCAGGTTCCCGAAGGGTTCTTTGAACAGTTTCCCCAACAGGTGATGAACAACATCCGCAAGGAAAGAGCTAAGAGACGCAACATCTGGATGTCCTCCGTGGCTGCAGCCCTCGCCATTGTCATCTGCAGTGTCACCGTGGTCAGTTACATGCAACGGGATGACGTAAAACAACAGAACATCGTCCAGACAGAAAGCCAGGACAGCCAGTTGGGGGAAGACATGATTGATTATTACAGCAACGAGCTGGCGCAAATGGATTATTACAACTTTTAAAACCATACCACTATGAAACGTATATTTTGCACGATCTGCCTACTGGCAGTATGCTTCGGCTTTGCGTACGCGCAAGAAAAGAAAGACGCAGAAACACTGAAAAACGAGCGCATCGCCAACATGCAGCTCAAGCTGAAACTGACCCCACAGGAAGCCAATTTATTCTGGCCAGCCTACAGACAATTCCTCAGCAACGAGATCAAATACCACGAAGCCTACCGGAAGAATCTTGAAAAACGCGGCATCAATTTGAAAGAGCCCGGAAAGAACAAGGAAATGATCGAAAAACTCTCCGACAAAGACTTGACCTACTTGCAGGACCAGAAGTTCGAGCTCCGCAAGAACATGCTCAACCTGGAATTGTCTTTCTACAAGAAGATCAAACCGATGCTCACGCCGCGCCATATCCAGGATTTCTACAACATTGATGAGAAATACAAACGCGAGATGGTTTCCAAGAAAAGGGCCGAAGCCGAGAAAAAAAGCATAACGCCCCAACAGGTGAACCCCGGCGTAAAGAGACGCTAAAGACAAAAAAAGCGAGCCAAAAACAAAGGCTCGTTTTTTTTTATTATATATCAATTGTTTGATATTGAAAAAAGTGTATTTTTGCAGCCCCAAAAAAATTGGGTTTTTATCATTAAAATTTAAAAGTTTAACAAATCAAATTGTATGCCTACAATTCAACAATTAGTAAGAAAAGGAAGAAAAAGACTGACTTCTCAGAGTAAGTCAAGGGCATTGGATGCCTGTCCGCAGAGACGCGGCGTTTGTTTGAGGGTTTACACCACAACCCCGAAGAAACCGAATTCAGCCATGCGTAAGGTGGCGAGAGTTAGAATGACCAACGGAAAAGAGGTGAACGCCTACATTCCGGGCGAAGGCCACAACCTTCAGGAGCACAGCATCGTGCTGGTGCGCGGAGGCCGTGTTAAAGACCTTCCCGGTGTGCGTTATCACATCGTTCGTGGTGCTTTGGACTCTGCCGGCGTGGACGGCCGTCTGCAAGGACGCTCCAAATACGGTGCCAAGAGACCTAAAAAGGCTGCGAAGTAGTCAACAATCATCCTTAAAAGAAGTAAATTGAACGCCGGGATTGGCGATTCAAGAGTAAATAACATTTATTGAAGATACAAGAAAATGAGAAATTCACACGCAAAAAAAAGGATCATTCTTCCTGATCCGAAGTTCAATGACGAAAAAGTAACGAAATTCGTCAATAACATCATGTTGAAAGGCAAGAAAAACCTTGCTTTCGAAATTTTCTACAAAGCTATCGACATCGTTTCCGAGAAGACCGGTGAGAACGGCCTTGAGGTTTGGAAAAAAGCTTTGGAGAACGTAACCCCCAGCGTTGAGGTCAAGAGCAAACGTGTCGGTGGTACGACCCTTCCGGTTCCTGAGGAAATCAAGCCGGGCAGAAAGCAATCCGTAGGTATGAAGAACCTTATTTCTTTCGCACGCAAGCGTCACGAGCAAACCATGGCTGACAAGCTGGCCCAGGAAATCATGGCCGCTTACAAGTCTGAAGGTGCCGCTTTCAAGAAGAAAGAGGAAATCCACAGAATGGCCGAAGCCAACAAGGCATTCGCCCACATGCGCATGTAATAAACTTTTTACATTCATAGTATTTTCGGTAACAAAAGGACGATGGCAGAAGACTTGCACAACATACGGAATATCGGCATCATGGCCCATATTGACGCTGGCAAGACAACTACCACGGAAAGAATCCTCTACTACACCGGAAAGAACTACAAGATCGGCGAGGTTGACGAGGGAACTGCCACCATGGACTGGATGGTGCAGGAGCAGGAGAGAGGTATCACGATCACCAGCGCCGCCACCACAGTGATGTGGAAACACCAGTCAACCGACTACAAGATCAACATCATCGATACACCGGGACATGTTGATTTCACGGTCGAGGTAGAACGTTCTTTGAGAATATTGGATGGAGCCGTAGCTATCTTCTGCGCCGTTGGCGGCGTGGAAGCACAATCGGAAACCGTCTGGCGTCAGGCCAACAAGTACAATGTGGCCCGTATCTGCTACGTCAACAAGATGGACCGCTCGGGTGCGAACTTTTACGCCGTCGTGGACCAGATCCGCGAGAAGCTGAAAGCCAACCCGCTGCCCCTCCAACTCCCCATCGGAGTAGAGGACACGTTCATCGGCGTGGTGGACCTGCTGGAGATGAAAGCCTACCAGTGGGATGACGAAGACCAAGGTGCCAGCTACCACGAAATCGAAATACCCCAGGACATGGCCGACGACGTGCAGACCTACCGCACACAGCTGTTGGAAACGCTCGCCGAGTTCGACGAATCCCTGATGGAGAAGTATTTCGAGGACGCTGACAGCATCACCATGGAGGAACTGGTTTCCGCAATCCGAAAAGCTACTCTGGAGCACAAGATCGAACCTGTACTTTGCGGGTCATCGTTCAAGAACAAGTGCGTGCAAAGATTGCTGGACGCCATTGTGATGTATCTCCCCTCCCCTTCGGACATGCCGGCTATTACTGGCATCAACCCCAAATCGGAGGCTGAGGAGACACGCGCAGCGGACGAAAAAGCGCCCTTTGCGGCCTTGGCTTTCAAAATCGCCACCGACCCGTTTGTCGGCAAGCTGACGTTCATCAAAGTCTATTCCGGAACCCTGAAAGCCGGAGAGACCGTGTATAATGTCAGCAGCGGCAAGCGCGAGCGAGTCTCCAAGATCCTGCAGATGCACTCCAACAAGCAACAGCCGTTGGAGAGCGTGTCCGCCGGAAACATCGTGGCCCTCGTGGGCATGAAGGAGATTCACACGGGCGACAGCTTGACCGATGAAAAGCACCCGATCGTACTGGAGAACATCGTCTTTCCCGAGCCGGTGATTCAAATCGCCATAGAGCCTAAAACGAAAGACGACGAAGAGAAGATGATGCTCGCATTAGCCAAGTTGGCTGATGAGGACCCGACGTTCGTGGTTTCCGAAAACGAGGAATCCGGACAGATTCTGATCAGCGGCATGGGCGAGCTTCACTTGGACATCCTGCTGGACCGTCTGAAACGCGAGTTCAATGTGGATTGTAACCACGGCAAGCCGCGTGTGGCCTACAAGGAAGCCCTCTCCAGTCCGCTTCGCTATCATGCAACCTACAAGCGTCAGAACGGCGGCAAGGGTTCATTCGCTGACATGGAGTTTGAACTGCAACCGCTTCCGTTCAACGCCAAGGGTCTGCAATTCAAGAGCGAGGTGAAAGGCGGGGCAATCCCGAAAGAGTTCCTGGCAGGTGCTGAGAAAGGCTTCAAGATGGCTATGATGAACGGCAAGTACGGTTTCGCCGTGGAAGCCATGGCAGTGACCGTGCTGGATGGGGAAACCCACCCTGCCGACTCTGATGCAATGGCGTTCGAGATCTGCGCCAAGATAGGATTCCGCGATGCACTCCAACAGATGGATACCATCATCCTGGAACCTATCATGAAAGTGGAAATCACCACGCCAGACGAGTACATCGGCAATGTGACCGGCGACTTGAACCGCAGACGTTCCGTTCTGGAACAGATTGACGCGAAAGTCGGCTTCCAGGTCATCACCGCCCAAGTGCCGTTGGCCGAGATGTTCGGATACGTGACCACGCTACGCTCTATCAGTCAAGGACGTGCCACCTTCAGCATGGAATTCCAAAAGTACGCAGAAGTTCCGCCCGAAGTGAAAGATTATATTATGAATGTAGGAAGATTTATTTTATAGAAATAACAGTTTTAAAACATATTACGTAATATTTAATTAAAAACAAAAAAAAGTGAGTCACAGAATTAGAATCAAATTGAAATCATTCGACCACACCTTGGTTGACAGATCTGCTGAAAAGATCGTCAAGACCGTGAACGGTGTGAAGGACGACAAGGTTGTGCTGGTTGGCCCTATTCCACTGCCGACACACACCAAGATTTTCACCGTAAACCGCTCCACTTTTGTAAACAAGAAATCCAGAGAGCAATTCCAGCTCTCCACTTACAAAAGACTGTTGGACATCTACGGTACAACCACCAAGACCATCGATGCTCTGATGCAGCTTGAACTGCCCAGCGGCGTTGACGTAGAAATCAAGGTGTGATGAAAGTCTGAATTTTGGGTTCCGTGCACGGCCGTACGCGGGATTCAAAAAAAAATCAAGGCACTATCCATTTTTTTGTGGTTAGTGCTTTTTTTTTGTATTTTTGCTAATCATTTTTTGGATAACTACTGTATGGAAAAACGCTACTGGAACGAATATCAGAAAGCTATCGCCGACGACCACTACTTTTATGAAAGGAGCTGCATCCGTCAGACCTTCTTTCCTGGCTCTGAGGCCGCTTTTCTCAATATACTGCGCAATGATCTAGAAAAGGACATCTACGACTCCTCACACCAGCATACCTGCACGGGCATCGGCTATCATTCAGACGTGGTGCCTTTTGAGACCACCATGACCATTGTGGCCCGATTATTCTCACTCATGACAGAGAAGGGTTACGAAAACTACGTACCCTCCTGCGTTACTTCTTTCGGTGTCATGACGGAGATTATCGAAAAATGGAACGAAAACCCGCAACTGTTGGAGCAAGCGCGCGAGCTTTTGCGCAAAGCCACCGGCCGCGAATTTGACGCTCCCAAGAACATTGCCCATCCATCTGACATCATCTACAAATTCCGCTTTGATTTGAAGGAGAAGATGAAATACCAGCTGGTGAACCGCTTCACGGGCAAACCTCTGCGCGGCGTGGAGCACATCGGCTGCCATTATGCCAAGATTTTCCCGAAGCATGGTGTCGGTAACGCTGAATTCCCCTATGTGCTCGCGGGCATGATCGAGGCTTGGGGCGGCGAAGTCGTAGATTATCCTGAACGTCGCCATTGCTGTGGCTTCGGATTCCGCCAATACTTGGTGCAGGAAAACCGCGGCTACTCCGTGGCCAACTCCAAGAAGAAATTCGAATCCATGGAACCCTACGAGCCGGATTTCATCGTGGCCAACTGCCCGGGATGCGCCATGTTCCTCGACAAATGGCAATATACTATCGCAGAGATGGAGCACAAGACTTACGACAAAGACGGCTACGGCATCCCCGTGTTAACTTACGAGGAGCTTGCCGGTCTATTGTTAGGATACGACCCTTGGGTGCTGGGACTTCAGTTGCACCAGGTTCAATGCGAAAGCCTGCTCAACAAAATCGGCATCCAATATGACCCGGATTCCAAATACAAGGGAATTTCCGGCAGAATCCTGCCAAAGCCGGAGAAGCCGAGCGTGCTGAAAGTTTAGAGATTAGAGATTAGAGATTAGAAGATTAAAAGATTAGAAGAGTAAAGGAGTAAGTGAGTAGAGATTTTAGATAAAAGATTTAGATAAGAAAACTAATGTTAAATATAGCGATTATCGGAGCCGGACCTGCCGGCATTGAAGCGGCCTCCATACTGGCCAGCAAACATCATATCACCCTGTTTGAAAAATCGGACAAGACCTTGTCAAACATCCATGACAAAGCGTTGCTGTTCCCCGACTTCTCCTCTGCCGAGGATCTGGCTGTCAAACTGGATGCCAAGCTGAACAAGACCAACATCGAACTTCGTCTGAACACGCCCATTGTCAAGTTGGAGAAAAAAGACAACGGCTGGGTACTGACAGATGACAAGCAACAGGAATATACCTATCCCTACGTGCTGTTAGCCACTGGCTATCGCGTTTTCGACGCCCATCAGAAAGAGGAACTCGGTTATGGCATCTACAAAGGCGTCATCACCTCACTGGAATTGGAGAAGATGATCAAAGAGGACCATATTGTGAATGTGAACGGCGACAAGCCCAAACAGATCACTTTCCTGCAGTGCGTGGGCTCGCGCGACGAGAAATCAGGCAATCACTATTGTTCGAAGGTTTGCTGCGTTACTGCCGTGAAGCAGGCCATCGAAATCAAGAAGATGCTGCCGGACACTGACGTTTATGTGTTCTACATGGACTTGCGGATGTGGGGCCAGGGCTTTGAAGAGATGTACCGCACAGCCCAGGAAGAATACGGGGTGAATTTCGTGCGTGGCCGCATCTCCGAAGCTGCCTCCACCTACGACAACCGCGTGCAAATCAAGGCCGAGGACACCTTGATGGGGCTGCCGCTGAATCTGAACACCGACCTGCTGGTTTTGATGGTAGGCATGTGCGCCTCCGAAGGCACGAAACAACTCGCCCAATCTGCCGGCATTGACGGTCTATACGGCTTTGCCCAAAGCAAGTCGGAGCATCTGGAAGACAACATGACCGCTCAAGAGGGTCTTTTCGTGGCCGGTGCCTGCAAGCGTCCGTCAAGTGTCAACGACACCATTCAGGATGCCCGCGCCGCTGCCGTAAACATGATGAATATTATTCAAGAATAACGTAAAAAACATTTATAATGAGCTACATAGAATTTGACAAAGAGCAACTCGTCAATATCGGATTCTCAAAATCCAGAGAGATATTACGATGCAGCAATACGGGAGCTTTCGCCAATACCACGCTGGTTGGCTTGAACACCCGCAAATACCACGGGCTCTTTATCGTTCCACAAGACAAGATTGACCACGAGCGTCACGTGCTGGTATCCAACCTCAACGAGAGCATCGTGGTCAACAACATGGATTTCCACCTCAGCATGAACCAGTTCAAGGGGGGCGTCATCCATCCGAAAGGGAACAAATATTTGCAACATTTCACAGCCGACAACATCCCGACCTATCTCTACCGTGTGGGCAAGTTCAATTTCACGAAAGAGATTCTGTTCCTGAAGGATTCCGACCGGCTCATCATCAAATACACGATGCTCGACAATTACGAGTCTGCCTCTTTCCAATTCCAGCCTCTGTTGGCATTCCGCAGCATACACCAGCTCACGCATGCCAACGATCAGGTGAACACGCAGTATGAGGTTGTGGATAACGGTGTGGGATATTGTCTGTACAACAATTACACACCGATTTACCTGCAGTTTTCATCCCCTGTTTCCTATCAGCATCATCCGGATTGGTTCTATAACATCGAATATGAAGAGGAATTGAACCGCGGTTATGAAGGTGTTGAAGATCTCTACACACCAGGCGTGCTCACGGCGGAGGTCAAAGACAAGGAACTGTACATCACCATCGGCACAGAGCCGATTCATCCGGAAGAGATTGCAAAGCTCTACAAAAAGGATGTCAGCCACCATACGTCGCGTTCTTCTTTCTTCAACTGCCTGCAGAATGCGGCAGAGCAGTTCATCGTCAAGCGCAACGGCAAGACGGAAGTAATTGCCGGTTATCCTTGGTTCGGGCGCTGGGGTCGCGACACCTTCATCGCTCTGCCGGGCTTGACATTGGCTTTGGGCAAGAATGAACTGTGCAAGGAGATTCTGGACTCCATGATCGAGGACATGAAAGAGGGCTTGTTCCCCAACATCGGCAGCGGCCAGAACGCCGCCTACAATTCAGTAGATGCCCCGTTATGGTTCTTCCGGGCGGTGCAGCTGTACGCCGAAGCCACGCATTCAGAGAAGAAGATATGGAAAGAGTACGGCGAGACGATGAAGAAGATTCTGACTGCTTATCGTCACGGCACGCTCAACAACATCCGGATGCTGGACAACGGTCTGATTTACGCCGGCGGTCCGGGCCTTGCGCTCACCTGGATGGACGCCGTAGTCAATGGCAACCCTATCACGCCGAGAACCGGCTGCCAGGTGGAAATCAACGCGCTGTGGTACAATGCCATGAAATTCGCCTTGGAAATGGCCCATCTGGCCAAAGACAGCGACTTCATCTACGACTGGGAACCGATGGTGCAAGATTTTCCGGCCGTTTTCAAAGAGACCTTCTGGTCGAAAGAGATCGGCTATCTGGCCGACTATGTGAATGGTGACTACAAGAACTTCCAGATCCGTCCCAACATGATGATAGTCACGTCACTGCCCTACTCTCCCATCAGCGAGAAGATCCGCCAGCTGATTCTGAAGCGCACCTGCGAGGAGTTGCTGACCGACAAGGGCATACGCTCACTCTCGCCCAACGATCCCGAATACAAGGGACACTACATGGGCAATCAGGCCGAGCGCGACGCCGCATACCATCAGGGAACCTGCTGGATATGGCTTCTGTTCCCGTTCACCGACGGCATGTTGGCAGTCTATCAGAAATCCGCCATCCCTGCTTTGCAGAGAATCCTCTATAAGTTCGACAACTGCATGACCAGCTATGGCATCTCCACCATTGCCGAAATCACGGACGGTGACCCGCCACACAAGCCCAACGGATGCATTTCGCAAGCCTGGAGCGTGGCAGCACTGCTCTACATGAAATGGAGAATTGAACATTATTAGAAACATCTAAAGTACAAAACAATGAGAGTACTCATGTTCGGGTGGGAATTTCCACCGCATATATCAGGAGGTTTGGGCACAGCCTGCTACGGTCTCACCAAAGGACTGTCGCTCAACGGCGTGGATGTCACCTTCGTCATGCCCAAGGCATCGGGCGACGAGGATCAGACGTACACCAAGATTGTCAACGCGAGCGACGTGGAGGTTGACCCGCGCCATGCCGAGTTCTACACCCGCCAGACAGAGACCTCCTTCATACAGGTTAACTCCCAACTGGTGCCCTACGTTGGGCTGGATGACTATTACAACGTGGTGAACCAGATAGACAGCGGCTTGATTCAAAGCGGAGACTCCACCAAGCGCAAATACATCTTCAGTGGCGGTTATGGCAAGAACTTGATGGAAGAGGTGAACCGCTATGCCGAGATTGCCACCGAGATTGCCCGCAACGAAGAGTTCGATATCATCCATGCCCACGACTGGCTTACCTATCGTGCCGGCATCGCGGCCAAACGCGTAAGTGGCAAGCCTCTGGTTGTGCATATCCATGCCACAGAATACGATCGATCGGGCGAAAACAACCGCAACGACATCGTTTATAACATGGAGCGCGAGGGCATGTCCGCCGCCGACTCCGTGTGCGCCGTCAGCGACCTCACCCGCAACATCGTCATCGAAAAATACGGCATCGACGCCAACAAAGTCTATACCCTGCACAACGCCGTGGTGCCCAGCGACAAGAAGGTGCAGCGCGACAAGTTCGTGAAAGAAAAAATAGTCACCTTCCTGGGCCGCGTCACGTTCCAAAAAGGTCCCGACTACTTTGTGGAAACCGCCAAGCTGGTGCTCGACAAAGATCCCAACGTGCGCTTCGTGTTGGCCGGTGACGGCGACATGATGCAGCACATCATCACGCGTGTGGCGGAATTGGGTATTTCCGACCGCTTCCATTTCACCGGCTTTTTGCGCGGTGACGACATCGACAAGATGTTCGGCATGAGCGACGTGTATGTCATGCCCTCCATCTCTGAGCCGTTCGGCATCTCGCCGTTGGAGGCCATGCGCGCTAAAGTGCCCGTGGTCATCTCCAAACAATCGGGCGTGGCCGAAGTACTCCAGCACGCCATCAAGGTGGATTTCTGGGATATCAACGCCACCGCAGACGCTATTTACGGGCTTCTCCATTACCCCGCCCTTTCCAATCTATTCAGCGTGAAAGGCGCAGAAGAGGTCGATAACCTCAAATGGGAAAATGTTGCAAAAAAACTGAAAGTCATATACGAAAAAACCTTGCGCTATGAATAGGATATGCTTCCATTTCCAGATCAGTCAACCCTATCGGTTAAGAACGTACAGATTCTTTGACATCAATCAGAATCACGATTACTTTGACGACTATCAGAACCAGTATCTGACCCGCCGTTTGGCAGAACGTTGCTACCTGCCTGCCAACAAGATGATGCTGGAGCTGATCAAAAAGCATCCTGGCAAGTTCAAACTCAGTTTCAGTATTGCCGGCAGTTCCATCATGCTGTTCAAGAACTACTGTCCTGAGGTTATCGAGAGCTTCAAGGAGCTCGTCGCCACGGGCTGCGTGGAAATTACGGGCAACACATACACGCACAGTATCGCCTCGCTGTACGGAAAAGAGCCTTTTATGGAGCAAGTAAAGCTGCAGGAAATGCTTTTGGATGAGACTTTCGGCGTAAAGCCCGTATCTTTCTGCAACACCGAGATCATCTACTCTGATGAGATTGGTGAATGGCTGGGTGATGCAGGTTATCGGGTGGTACTTACCGAAGGTGCACGTCACATTTTGGGCTGGAAGAGCCCCTTCTATCTGTATTGCAACCCTTATCAGACGGATGTGCGCCTGCTCCTCCGTCCATACCGGATTTGCGACGATATCACCTTGCGATTCCAAGATAAGAGTTGGGATCAATACCCTCTCACGGCAGAGAAATATATCCGTTTTCTCGATAATTGCAACTCAGGCAGCGAGGCCCCGCTCATCAACCTGTTCTGGGATTACGAGACCATCGGCGAACATTACACGGAAGATACTGGCATTTTCAACTTCTTCCGCGCTTTGGTTGACCAGCTTTCCCAGAATCCTGACTACAGTTTCATCACGCCGCAAGAGGTGCTGAAGCTGGATCTTGCGACCTCCACCATGCATGCTCCGTGGCCCATCTCCTGCTCTGGTGAAGAAAAGGATACCAACGAATGGATTGGCAACGAATTGCAGCACGAGGCTTTCCAACAGCTATTCAAGTTGCAAGATCTCTATAAGAAGTCCAAAAATGCGGATGCCAAGCTCTGCTGGCTGCAATTGCAGGCCGCCGACCACTTCAACTTCATGAGCTCCAAATGGTTCGGACATAGATTTGTAAAACGTAATTTTGAAGTCTATTCTTCTCCCTACCAGGCCTTCATCAACTACATGAACGTGCTGAACGACGTGAAGTTGCAGTTGGAAGAGTAAAGTATCAGTTCATATCCCAACAAAGAGAAGTAATGTCATTGCAGGACTGTCCCAACAGTTCTGCAATTTCTTTATTGCACAAATAGCCATTAAAGCAATAGGTGCTTTGCATCAAGGATGGATTTTTCTGTAACAGGAATTTGATTTTCGGCTCCACAGCCAAAGCTTCAACCAAAGGCAACAGGAATCCGGAAAGGGCTATATTCACAGCTACTGTGGACCACGTTTCCGACAAAATCTTGTCCGTCACATACATTCCCTCTGCATCTTTGACCAAATTCATGGCCAAAGCCGTAATCTTCTTGGAATTCAGCTTTTCAATCTGCGTAATATTCAATTGAGAAGGAAACTGGGTAGAGAAAATAATCTGCTCATCCTTCATCAAGCCTATCTGTTCATCGGTAAACGGGGTGAATTTCGCCAACACTTTGGCCATACGTGAAAGCGCAAAGAAATCATCCTCAAAGTCTGCACCGACATCGGCATAGTCCATATCCGTAAACTGCGAATGGGAAGCAAAACCACGCTGCATGATAACATGGACATTGTGTTCCACCAATGTGTGGACGGCATCTGGTGTCAACATCACAAAACTGCCTATCGGCTGTTCGTCTTTTACAATAGCCAAAACGTTCTCCATCACAGGGTTATCCAGCAACATGGTCTGTTCCTGCGTAACGGGGTTCGCATCTTCCTTTATTAATCCTGTTGTGCTCATAGTTGTTTGTTTTTTGTTATGGTTAAAAAGAAAAAAGGCGCGTCTGGTCGTCCACCCGCTGAATGTGGATGGGTATAAAATCACCTTGCAGGATTTCCTCCACCTTTTCGGTCCACTCGATGAAGCAATAATTGCCGCTGTAGAGATATTCTTCAAAGCCGATGCGGGAAGCGTCGGCGGGCTCGTCAATGCGATAGAAATCAAAATGATAGAGTGGAGAACCGTCTTCGGTCCAGTATTCATTAACAATAGCGAAGGTCGGCGAAGAGGTAATGTCTTGCACACCGAGTTCGCGGCAGATTTCCTTAATCAGGGTCGTTTTGCCCGTGCCCATCTCCCCATAAAAACCAAATACACGCTCGCGGGGATAGGCTTTCAGGATGGCTTTCGCCACTTCGGAGAGTTGTTGTTCATTGGCGGTTATCTGCTGCATATTGTACGTTTTGAGGAGTGCAAATATACATGTTATTGCGTAATCAGCAAGGGCATCGGAGCCTGGATAATTTTTCCGATACGGCAATGTTCGCGCGCGGCGGCCTCCCTGACCGTTTCCTCAAAGTGAAAAGCCACCGAACCCGACAGATTCCACTC
>Ga0310690_10000968_pt1 | contig 54926 bp, 91 predicted proteins | sample AusTroGonzalo_MG_2_FD_207661 | JGI IMG/M metagenome (GOLD analysis project Ga0310690, IMG submission 207661) | Bovine rumen microbial communities from tropical cattle in Woodstock, Queensland, Australia - Gonzalo_04 (v2) (version 2) | ecosystem: Host-associated > Mammals > Digestive system >... | reverse complement strand
GCTTTCACCGTTTCATTGGCAAACGCGCAGCTTGCGGGGTCAAGATCGATTTCGCCCAGCACTTCGCGGGCGAGGTCAATGTATCTTTGGGGTGTATACCATTCGTTGCACCCGCTGTTGTTGGTGATGTGCGGCTTCGCCTTTTCGCTCTCCGCAACCGCCGCCCGCGCATGATCATAAAACGGTTCGTTTCCGTCGTGCGTTTCTATGAGTTCATCCAGCGACGGGCGCTCCTGTATCAAATCCCGGAGAACAGGGTGTTCGTCCATCAATTCGTCAAGCTGATACAGTGCTTGCTTGGCTTCGTCGTTTCGATATTCTTTGTAATCGTCGGATTCTTCGTCAAAATCCATCGGTTGAACATTTCGGACGACCTGTCGCGGGTATTGCTTACCGTCCGCGCCCATTGTTGTTTCAAGGTGAGGAATTTCCTCACCTGCTTCTAAAAGCCCACGCCTTGAAGCAACTGTTTTGTTATCAACGCCTAATTCTCTGCCAATTTGTCGATCTGACTTTTCAGGGTTTTCTCGCAAAGCATCATCAATCACCCGCTGGCGCTGTTCGCGTGATAGCTGCCGCCGCGCCATGTTCAGCTTGCGGGCATGTGTCCGCTTTTCAGCTTCCGTCATACCCGCCCGGATGACCTTCGGGAAATCCTTGATACCCAGCTCCGCGCAAATCCGCAATCTGTGATGCCCGTCAAGCACATTGCCGTGTTCGTCATACTCAATCGGCACCATCACACCGCGCTGGGCGATGTCTGTTTTCAGCTCATTGTATTCTTCCGCCGTCAGCGGCGGCATGACCTGATAATCTTGCATACCCTACTCCATTTCTCTACTCCGTTATATAAACAGGCATAGAAAAGGCGCGGGTGGAGTAGAACCCCGCGCCATCGGCGTAGCTATCGCCGTCTATGCCGCTAAAGGCCAGCCGTGCGTCCGAGAGCCGCTTATATATCGGTGTGATCGACACGGCGCGTAATGGCTGACCTTATAGCCAGAAAAAAGGCGGTTGGCGTATCGCTTTACGCCATTAACCGCCCTTTGCCATCGGTTGCGAAGCACCTTCCCGGAATGACCGCAGGTAGGCGGTATAGCCCGTAGGCCGTCCTTCCCGGTGGAGGTTGAAGATCCCGATGGACTTGATGTCCACTTCAAAGAGCTGCCGCAAGGCCTCGAACCTTGAACCTCCCGCTTACAGGGCGGGCGCTCTACCAATTGAGCTATGACAGCATGTAGCCCACCTTTGATCTCAACGTGGAACGTCTCGACAGGAGGACACCCATGCGCTGCCGGTGGAAGAAGCAGTAAGACCACCGGGAACCCATGCGGCTCGGCTTATAGCCAGAAAGGAGGTGAGCCGTGGCATGCCCAGCCAGAGATCACATGGAGGCATCAGTGGGACTTGAACCCACATCCTGCGGTTTAACAGACCGCCGCTCAGCCCATTGAGCTATAATGCCATGCTGCCCGCCTTTGATTACACCGATAGTATCAACCGTGCGCAACAGGCAGGCTCCCATGTCCAGTCCCGGCGCATGCTGGAACGTCGGGAGGTCCATGCGGACGGGCTTGTCGTGCTCTCGCACCGCCCCATTAAAGGAGTAGTCCCAAAGAAGCGTATCGCCCCAATGTGGCGCAACCGGCGGGTTACGACCCCGCTTGCATTTCTGCCGCTCTCCGATGAGCCTGTCGGTTGCATATATCCGTGGTATTTTACCGCGCCACGGATACGCGGTCACGAATGTCGATTATTGCCTGTCTCCGTCCCCGCCAACGTTTGAGGAGGCGGCGTGGGTGAAATTCCAAAAGCCCCACGCTCTTTTATAATCCCGCCCCCGGCTCGGTGGGTCAGCCGAACCGGAGACACAACCTGTGGACGGGACTATACATCTACCGTCCGCATTATGCGTCGGGGTTTGGTGCTCCGCGCCGCACCCCAACTGTGCACGATAGAATTATAGCATGAATCGACTGCATTGTGTTCCCTTATTTTCAGATGTGGCAGTCCACAATCGTGATCATAAGGTCTTGCTGGTCGGCCTCTTTGAGGAACACCTCAAATGCTTTCTTGTATGCTTCCCGGCTTTCCGCTTTGGCGTCATCCATGCCCCACCAGCCCATTTTGCCAGTTTCGTGCCATTCGCCGTCCGGGGTGACGAAAGCATACGTTGAGAAGCCAGCTATGTGCATGGCGTAGTTCTCTTTACTGCCGTATTGCTCACGGTAGTATTTCGGCTTGTAGAAGGTCCAGATGCCTTCGCCCTCTACCATGGGCACACCCTCCACCACGACATCCCAGAAGCGGAGGGCATCCTTGTATCGCTTCATATCCGGCGAGAAATCGCAGTCACGGACGCGGGCGCTGTCGCATACGCCTCCGACGAGCAGCCTTAGCATGCCTTTCCATCTCCCGCCGGTTTCATACCAATCCCAGCGCGATTGCCGGTTATAGGTGGAGTACAGATTGCCGTCCCCGTCCTTCATGGCTTCATCGTAATCATCCGCGAGGTATTCCCAGCACTCCTCATCCGGTTTGTCAGCCATTTTCTCGAAAGTCTTACGCACATAGTCGATGGCTTCCTGCCGGGTATAGCGGACGTATTTCTCGACCTCTTTACCCTCATCGTAAGGAGCGAGAAGCTCCTCCACGCTCTGGTCGGGACGATGAAATACTGCAACACTGAAATGAGACATGATTTATCCTCCTTATCCTTTACGCCGTCGGCTCCAAATCTCCGCACCGCATCTCGCGGAGAATCCAGAAGAATTTTCGCCGTGCAGCGTAGAATTCATTCTTGCCACACGGAGGCCGCGTGTCCGGATTGCTCATGACCGCCTGGATGCCGCCTCTTGTGGTCACGGCATGGAGCAGGGCAGTATAAACGCTGTGTCCGTCATCCAACCGCCCAGCCGCCATTGCCGCTTGCTCGATCATATGCACGTCGCCCAGTAGCCTGTCACGCTTGGCTGCAGTCGCCGCCGTGGGATCACTGATCCTGTTCCCACCGTGGGGCATGAACTCGCCGTACTCCACGCTCTTATCCCCGATCATCTTGTGGTATGTCACGGGGATGGGCGTGGACATGCGAATTGTCAGCAGTGCTGCCGCCTCCCGTTTTTTCTGTTCGTACTGCAAGCAAAAGTAGGTCAGCTCTTTGTATTCCTCCCAGCTTATCCCCCAGTCATCCAGCTTGATGGGCCTCGTGCTCGGCATGATCTATGTCCTCCGCTTGATTATTTTATGATTCCCCTGATTGCATTTTCAGAATCCTTGCCAGTCCCCGTCTCGCTCCGTCCAGATCGCCGTTCAGCGCCTGTCCACGGAGGGTTTTCACTTCCTGTCGCGTGAGCAGTCCACGGGAGCGTATCAGCTCGGTCAAAAAGTCTTTCAGCTCCTCGCTTTTGCTGTCCATTTCTCCGTCACCTCGCTCTCCGTCGCGCCGGTCACGCAGTAGCCGCACTTCGAGCAACGAATCCATGCGGTCAGGGTATTTACCTTCATGATCGGCATCCCACCGCACTTTGGGCACTTCCAGATTTCGTCCTCGTCCTTGAAATCGCAGTAATCATCATTACAGCTCATTATCTCCCCTCCGTTTCCGCATGGCTCTCGCCGCCTGTTTTTTGTGCACTGCCGGGATGTCAAGCACCGTTATCAGCGTGTCCGCGTTGCACAAATACACCTTGTCGCCGTAGATCACGATGTTGTTTGCCTCGCCGCCTCCCCGCCAGTAGAGGTAATCGAGGTATCGTCTCAATCCCCCGCCGGTATCGGTGCGGTTTATGCCCATGGTGATGGCTTTGGCGGCAGCGCGTCGAACTGCCTTTTTGGGTAATCCGACGCGCTCACGGATTCGGTGCTCGGCGTGGCGTGTGACTGCACAGACCGCCATAGGATCACCGCCTTACTCCGAGTCCTCCTCGCCGTCCCAGTCCTCATCCTCGGCTTTGGTTCCGTCACCGTGCCACTCACAGGGTTCATCGCCGTCCATGCCGTCCTCGCGGAAGATCGCACGGAGCAGCCGTTCCTCAGCGGTCATCTGACCGATCATGTCCACGACCTCAAAGCCTTCTCCGCACTTCTCCGCGACCTTTTCAGCCATGCCCCTCCATGTGAACCACGTTGCTTTACACGGGCGATTGGTGAAGATCGGGATCCCCTTCTCGAAGCGCACGAAGCCCATGCAGTGGATGGTCGTATCGCCGTCATCCCGATACCATACGGTGTAGCGTCCAGGGCAGCGTACCTCGCGTTTGGGCGGCTTCTGGGGCTGCTCTGAGGGCTTCGCGTTCACGATGGCCTTTATATCGTTCAGCAGGTTCACCGTCTTATCCAGTGCCGTCCGCGTCCTCTCGATGGCGCTCTCGGCTTTCTCGATGGCCTTTTCCTTTTCGCTGGGCTTTTCGCTGGATTCCTCGCCACCGTCGTAGAATAGCCTCAGGAGGGATTCGCGGTTTTTCTTGGTATCGAACATCCATTTGCGGGTCATGTGCCATTCCTCGCTGCCGGACTTTTCCACGATGTCGCGGAGCGCCTTTTCAGCGTCCTCGAACGTATCATAGAGGGTAGCCTCCTCGTACTCGTTCGTGCCGACCGTCACCCAGTCAGTGGGCTGCTTCACGCACTTGCGGATGTAGGGCGGCACATCCTTCCACGGCAAGCAGTCCACCAGAAACTCCCAGTCGCCGTCCTTATCGCGGGTGAAGATGAGATACTTCTCGCCGTCCTCGCTCATGTTGATCTTACGGGCGATATCTGTGAGCTGCGTGTGGGCACCCGCCCATCCCATGTTGTCCTTACCCTCATCGTGGTTCTTCTTCATCTTGCGTCCGATCGCCTTGCGCTCGAACCTCAATAGGTTGTTCAGCTCGTCCAGCTTCACATAGGTTTCGCCCTTGATGTCGTACTTGTTCAGATAAATCATGGTATACCTCCTTGTGTTGGTCTATATTCCTATGCCTTGATAGGCAGGAATTTTATAATTCGCTCTACCTTCCTACGCCCACTAAAAGGGATTTATTGCAGCGTTTTCCGAAAAATCCACCGTTAAATTATTGTTGAGCCGTTTCCGGGCTTGTCTGCGCAGCCTGTCTTTCAATCGCCGCCGGGAGGGTGTGGACTGGTTGACGATACGTCGGCATCCCCTGTCCATGTCCCAGGCGGCGATCTCGTCCAGCTTCTTATGGTCGGAGCGCTTACCCATCTTAACCTCCAAGGAATGCGCTGATGTCCATCTGCCCTTCGAGCTGCGGTTCCGGCTCGCGCCTGTTGGAAAGCGTCTTATAAACCGGGTTCATTCTGTCGGTGTCCACTGGCACGTTGAACATCCCACAGGCCATCCATGAAAGCCGCCAGTCTGTCGCTTCACTGTGGCTCATGCCGTACAGATCGCACTTGTGGTATCGCTTCCCGCGCCACTCGCCGCTGATCAGATGGCAGCAGTTCTTACAAGTCTGTTGCCACTCGATACCGTGCCGCCTGTGCATGGCGTGAATCCTGCGCTCAACCATCACCATTCCTCTTTTCTCCCGCTGCACAGAAGAAATCACCATCAAGGTAAAATGCATCTCCACCTTCATCCTGCCAGAAGTCGCAGTATTTACATTCACCACTGGTTGTTATGTGGGCGAACTTGCAATCACGACAATGAATGACTGGGTGGTCGCAGTTTTTCATTTCCGTCAGGAGATTGTATGCGTCCGTCATGACCGCGATCTCGCAGTCCATGTCTTTGTACGGACAGTTCCGCTCCTGACATTCCGATTTGTAGATGGCAAAGTTCACATAGGTCAGGCATTCCAGTCCGGTCATCACCTTTTCAAAATCAGTCACAGTGTTCACCTCCTCCCTCTGATCGCACCGCATATCGCAAGAACTGACCATGCCGCCATGATCGCCCATTCACCGCTGTTTACATTTCCCCTGATTGCACAAAGGAGCAATTCGGTAAAAAGCCCAGCAAGTCCCGCCACCATCAATTCCACTTCACCGTCCTTATTCTTACCATCTTCGCGCCACAATGTCTGCAATAATAATCGTGGTTTTCAACGTCATAGACATCGTAGTATGTGTGCTTGCAATAAGAGCAGGTCGCACCTCGTTTTCCCTTAAACAAGAGCCATTCGGCTTCTGGCGTTGTCGCCTGCGGCTCTTGCGGCGCTTCTAACGCGAGCATGGCATCTAACATAAGTTCATCCTTGCATCCTCCCGGCGCATCGGTACCTTTGTGGCTGCACTCATCGCACAACCCTTCAAGGCAAAAATCCAGCTCACGGATCACCGTTTCTCTATCAGTCACAGCTTCTTCCTCCCCATCTGTCGATGTCCTCGCGGTCAATCCGTCGAACGAGTTCTTCCAGTTCCTTGATGCGCGCTGCTTGCGTATGCAATGCCTCGAATGGTATTCCTTCTTCCAATTCGGCTATATATTTGGCATCTGATTTCAGCAGTTCCAGCGCGTCACGCATCATGTCCTCTTTATGGCATCCCGTTGTATCAATGGGCGGGTATGTACACCCATCACATCCGGCATTGTCACCTACGCAACACTCCAGCCCCTTGATAACCTTTTCCCGATCAATCATTCCCACTTCGCTCATTCCATTTCACCACCTTAAAGCCCAAATCGGGCGAGTTGCCTTTTATGACATCCACACTCATAACCACGTTCAAACATCTTCGGGTTATAGTGTGCTTTCGGAAAAAGTATGACTTCGCCACACAACCTGCATGAGACAGGGAACCATCCGTCTTTCTTCCAGCGTTCCATCTGCTCTTTTGTGATTTTATTTCCTTTCATTCCCACTTCACCGCCCGCCCGCAGTTTGCCCCCTCTTGTCAGTGTGCGTCACCGTGCGCCCACAATACGGACAGCGCTCATAGCAAAAATTGTAGTGAATCACGCTCCCGCACTTTTCGCACATAAACACACCGTATGTCCTGCTCCATAGAATCCTGGTCGATTCGGTCTTTTGCTTTCGCTTCATGCCAGTCACTTCCGGTTTTTTTCTTGAAGCTCATCCAGCTTATCCAGCTTATAAAGAAGCCAGACAAACAGCGCGAACGCTCCGGCACCTGCCAAACATGCACCGCCAAAGGCAACCAGAAATCTAAAAACCGCCATCCAACTGCTCATAATACCTCCATGCCCGCGTACAATGCCCACGGGCGGGCAGTCGGTTATTTGGCTTCGGTGGGCGTAGTGATGATGGGGAGTGCGCCGCTGCTGGCGTAGATGCCGGGGAGCTTCCCGTCCCAGCGCTGGGCTTCCACATAGTCAATCAGGTCATTAGTGATTGTCTCGGTAATCAGCCGGTTCGCTTCTGCCTGGGCTTCGGCTTTTACCTTTGTCTCGTAGGCTTCGGCGTCAGCCTTTTGTCGCACATACTCCGCAGACGCCTCCGCAGAGATTTTCTTTCGTTCCGCTTCCTGTCTGGCCTCCATGGTCTGCTGTTCCTGGAGCGTTTTTGCCCTCTGGGCCTCCTGCGTGGCGACCTGCTTGGCCTCGACTCTGTCCTCGATCTTACCGAACTTGGTCACGATGCCCACATAACCGGAATCCACGCGGGCGAACCAGCCGTATGCCGGGGAGATGATGTCCACCACCAGCAGCGTCAGGAAAATGACCACGAGAACCACAGCGACGATCTTCAAACCTTCCATTTCGTTTCTCCTCCTTCGACGTTTCATAGCACGTCATCCTTTCTATGAAAAGCCCTATTGGGCGTTTCACCGTCCCGTTGAGCCGAAACCATTACTTCCCCTCTCGCCGGCGGTCAGCTCGTCCACGACCTCCACGGCTTCGTATAACACAGGTACAATGAGCATCTGGCTGATCTTGTCTCCGGCGTGTACGTTGTAGTCATCGCCGCCGCAGTTGAAGATGTGCACCAGCACTTCGCCGTCATAGCCCTCGTCCACGATGCCAAAGGTCAGGAGATCGTTCCGGATCATCATGCCGCTTTTCGGCTGTAGAATCCCCGCCGTTCCCTTGGGGAGTTCGATGTGAACTCCCGTGTGGAACGTAGCGGCTTGGTGGGCGCGGACTATGCCGCCGTGCATGGCGTAGAGGTCCAATCCAGCATCTGTCGCGTGGGCGCGGTCTGGGCACTTTGCGACCTTTGTCACGCCATTATCATCGGTGTACCTGTCAAGTTTGACTCTCATTGGATTTTTCCAGCCTCCTTATCTCCGCGTCGATGTACCATCGCGCCTTTTTCAGATCCTCTATCTCCGTTCCCTTGTCCTTATGCCCCGCTCTGGCGATGTACTTGATGGCGTTCCCGCGATTGAAGCCCTCGGCAAATCCCCAGGCTGTTATGGCGTCGATTACCTCTATCCCGCCCATGTTGTAATGCGACGGATGGTTCACGCTGTCGCCCATCAGCCCACCTCCGTCACCGCGTCCTCGGTCATGTCATCGCTGAACGTGATCTGTAATCCCATCGTGTCGTATACTTCCTGTATGGCTTCCTGCGATGTAAGCGCAAATTGCAGTTTATCGTAGACGTCGTTCAGCACCTTGGAGCAGCGTTCCTTGCCGAAGCCGTGCAGTTCGTGAAGCGTCAGGCAGATGGCGGCGAACACGGTCTTGACCGCGCCGTCCTTCCCGTCCTTGATGCCCTTCGCGTATGCGTCCTCCTCGGCCTTGTGCATGTCCTCAATCGTGATCCCGTTCTTGCTTATCCGCTGGAACGCTTCGTGGTCGGCTATCCGTTGGGCGCGTTCCTCCGGGGAGAGTTTCCAGAAAGCTTCAATCGCCTGTCTCCGCTGCTCCCGCGTGGCCTCTCGCTCACCCATGCGGCGAATCTGGCGAGCGGACAGATTGTTACGGGCGAATTTCGTTCTGCTCATGCTATATCTCCTTGTTGTTCTTCATCCACTTGTTGAAAGACTTTCTACAATCGCCACATAAATAATATATCGTGCTGTAGGATTCTTCCTCACGGATTTCCAATTTGTCCCATTTGCATTTGAAAATCTTGACAGGAAGAATGTCGCCCCATAATTTATCATGCGGAACTTTTTCCTCTTTGCAGCACCTATCACATTTCATTAGTGCTATCTTTGCCATTCTTGCACCTCCCGCAGCCGTCGATTTCGTGGCATGTATTCCCATGCCAGACGCAAGCAGGCACCAGCAGTCCGTTCAGCTCCGGGACGCATTTCATGGCTGAATCGCACATCAGCCAGACAACGCCACGGGTCGCGGGCGCGGCTTTCATGCAGAGCCTCTTGTTGGCGATGGTCATGAGCTCCTCCGCATTGCAGTACAAGACCATGTTTACCGGGGTGTTCCTGGGCGCGAGGTCGCCGTCCATCTTGTCCTGCCGGTCATTCCGGAGGCTGGACACGAAGGGCACCGCGTGGACGTGCCTACACAGGTGCGTCGCCGTATTGGACGGGATGCCCTCGATCAGAAACGCGAAGTTGAGCAGCCGGATGGGGCTGTGGCGGGCGTTCAGCAGCTCGTGGATCAGCACCGATGACGGCAGCTCCGTTGGCTTATTGATTTGCCCCATCGTCACCCACAACGCTTGCTTCATGAGCATCAGCTCTCGCTCCGTGGGGTAGTAGATACATTTGACCTTCATTTGCTTGCCTCCCTTGCCAGTCGTTTTTTCATCTTCCGTACCTGCTGTGATTGTATGTTGCGTTTCTTGCATGTGTCGCACTGCGTCAATCCGTGGATAGCCTTTCGCTTACCGCAGGTCACGCATATCCCCTTCGCTTTCCACTCCTGATACCTGGTTTTGCACCGCTGCTTATTGGCTTCCGGATCACGATATGCAAGTGTGGCTTGATTGTTCTTTTCCGCGCACTTTTCGCAGTATACGCGCCCGGGTTTATTGAACTGCGTCTTGCACCGTGGACATAAACCGTGGTCCCTGTACCAGTAATACAGTTCCCTGTGTGCCTGCCGCTGGCGCTCTTTCGCCGCCTCTGACACCGCGCTCACGTCATCCACCCCGCTTCCATGCGGTCACGCCATAGAGGATGTACCAGAGCAGCCCCCACGCCCCAATAATCGCATTGTATGCGCGTCCGTGCGGCTTGGACGTGTATTTCCTCTCCCGCACATAGCGCGGAGTTTTTGCGGGTTTTTTGCGCTTCTCACGGCGCATTGACGTTTCTCTGAGCTTCTCGAACTCACCCCTGATAATCGCCCGATCCCCGCTCTGTACGATGTTGCGCGTCATGCCGTCCACGATTGCCCCAGCCATTGCAGGATCGCCAGCAGTACGGATTACCAATGCCCTACTCACTATCACACCTCCCATAAACTCATTTGCCGTCCTTCGTTTTTCTTGACAACCATGTCCATTATGTTCATCTGGTCTATATCTAATCCGGTCAGCATCTTTTCCTTTGCCTCGCGAAAGAAGTTGCGGTCAATCTCGAATCCGTATGCGTTTCGCCGCATCTCTGCCGCCGCCCGGAGGGTTGACCCGCTGCCCGCCACCGGGTCAATAACCACATCACCGGGATCTGTGAAGATGTCGATGAGGCGTTTCAGCAGCTTCACAGGCTTTTGCGTCGGGTGGATTTTCGGGATGTTCGTGCCGTCGCGCTCCCACGGCATCCAGTTGAAAATCATCTTGCCACCGTTCCTAAATTTCGGCAGCCGGTCACGGTACAGCACCAGTGCGTGTTCCGTAGCGCCGACGATCTTCATGTTGGCTTTCAGCACTTGCGGACTGTAGTTCTTGATGAATACCAGCGGAATATATTTCCCAAACCCGGCATCCGCCGCCCAGTGAATCACGTCGTTTTGCTGTTGGTATGCGCAGAACACGATCATGCACGGAGCGCCACCCTTGCCCTGTTTCGGTTCCGGCTTCATCAGGCGCGAGCAGAACATGAAATACTCCGCAATTCTGAAATAGCCGTCGGAATTGAAGAAACTGCTCTTTGCCTTGTCGCTCTCGCCGTTACGATTGTCCCCATCCACATACCACATTGGATTTGAGCCATATGCTGCATCTCCCAGATTATAGGGGATGTCGGCAATTATGAGCTGGGCCTTTTGAATCGGGTAGCTCTTCCAGTTCTGGAATGAATCATGGTATAATTCACATTTCATACTTACCACCCATGGATTTCATTATGCTCGACTTCGTGGTCGTATGCAGGACGCATGTACATGACATGGTCGAGATTGATGGTGATGCAGCCCTCGGTGATCTCGGGCACCTGCTCGGGCGCGAGGTCCGGGTATGATTCGTTGCAGCGCATCGCGCTGGGCGTGAACCAGTTCAGCTTGCTTTCGTCGGCGGTGATCTTTTTGCCGTTTGACATCCTGATCGTGATATACATGTCTACCTCCGTTTCCGTCGCCGGTTCTTTTCAGCCAGCTCTTTGATATATCCGTCAGCCTCGGCGGTCGTGCTCTTGCGCTTGGTTTTCTGTCCCGCCACCCACTCGCGGTATGCCACGCAGGAAACATGGCATATCGCGGTGCGAGCGGTACAGTTGCGGCATGGTGGGTTGTTCATGTCATCGCCCTAATCAGTAGATCAACCACGGTTTCGGGAGATTCCTTGACCATTAAACAATAATTGTCGCCAGATACTGACACCACCGTGGGCGTATCATCATTTGGTGGTAATAGATCACAAACCGTAGTTACAAGATCGGCATTGACATATACAGGCTTGCCATTGGTCCGTGTCAGCTTAACGAAATGAACCGCCATGTTATCCCTCCTATGTCCTCACGCTCATGGACGATTCTTCGTAGAATTCAACCCCGGGAATCTCTGCCGTGCCGTTCGTCCACTTTGCGAGGCTGTTCAGCGCCGTGGGGTTGATCGTGCGCAGCTCATAGCCGTTGAAGTATGCGGGGACGAGCTTGGGGTCCGTCACTCGGGCTTTCCAGGTCGTGCGGACGCTGATCCCCTTCGCGGTGGGCGCTGCCGCCGCCGTGATCTCGCCGATGGGGACTTCCTCGGACATGTCCCGGAGTATCTCCGCTGTGTCCTCATCGCCCTGTTTTTCGGCTTGCGCCGCCAGCGCTTCCAGCCTCCGGGCTTCGGCTTCACGTTCGCGCCTCGCGGCCTCCTCGGCCTCCCTCCGCGCCTTTTCCTGCGCCGTGGAATATATCAGCATGGCTTTCTTGACGATGCTCTCCGCGCTTTCCAGCGGTTTCAGCATCTCGGCCTCGCGGGCGACCAGCGTCTTGTGAGCTTCCTGCGCCCGCTTCTTCGGCTCTTTCCAGTAATCCTTGACCTGCTTCACGCGGGTCTTGATGTCCTTCAACAGGGCGCTGCCCCTCTCATAGTCCTCGTTGGTCGTGATGGTCATGCCCTGAGCGGTGCGGATCATCATCGCGCCTGCCCGGGTCAGTTCGCTCTCAATCGTGGTTTCAATCTTGACGGCTTCCATTGGTATTCTCCTTTCATAGAGGGGGAGTGGCCTCCCCCGATCTTACATGTCAATCGTCCCGGAATAGGGATAGCAGTTGTTCCGCAGATACAGCTTGGAGAGATTGTGGGTAAACGCCCAAATGCTGGATTCGCAGCGGTCAAACAGCTCCTGCGAATACTTATGGTCGCGCACATAATCACGGAGATTCAGCGCAAATTTGGGATTGTACCCCTCGCAGCCCTGTACATCGTTCAGCCGGTAGACCTGACAGAATTTATAGATGGCATCGTTGTTCTCGCCGCGATACAATGCAGAAATCAGCGCCGCGCCGACGATTGCGGGAATCTTGCTCGCCTGTGCGCCTCCGTGGTTCTGCGGGTTGATGGCGTAGAATATCGTTTTTATATCGCCGTAGTGGCGTTCGATATACGCGAGAATCTCAGCGGGATCGGCTTTTCGGCTTCCGGGAATCTTCCAGCGGATATATGCCGAAACATATGCGCCCATGTGCCGGTATACAGGATCATCAATCCCGCTCATGACGGCAATATTCGCATAGGTGCGCTTCCTGCCCATGTCGATAGTGAAAGCCTCCCCAGGAGTGTGATGAACATTGTAGGTCACGTTCATCTCAACGGGAATATTGGCTTCAATGATGGCATGCAGCCTGTGCTGACCGTCAATCAAATACCCTTCCTCGTCGAACGCGATGCCCTGATGGGTGAGATTCCAGCCGCCGGACTTCATCAGTCGCGCATAGCATTTTACCGTATTCTTCATCACGGGGCGGTTGTTCTTCACGTTCTTGTCGAGCCACTTCTTCGCCAATTCCGGGGTTATGAGAATTACCTTGGTTTCCATTGCCATTTGGTCATCCTTCCTTTCACTGATTCAAGTATTGTTCTACTGTGTCTCTGGCTTCTTCCCAACCCTTTGACACAACGGCTTTATATCCCAGCCGGTTGAGCATCGCTATGAATCCGCGCTGTGCTTCGCTTACTCTCCCTCCCTTCCTGCGCTTCAACTCAATCCATAGCCCGTGATACCCATTTCTGGGAACCGGCAAGAAGATGTCCGGCACTCCCGGCTTTACGCCCTGTTCCTTGAGGTGTCTGGCCTCTATCGGGTCGCGGCTTCCACCGTTCGGAATGTGGATCATCGCTTGCAGCTCCGGGTGTCGTTTCTGCGCCCATGCCGCCCACTCAAACAGGGCTTTTTGTTCCTGCGCCTCAGACGGGACGCGATTCGTTCTCGTCATCACTGCCTCCTATGCTTTGTCCTCATAGAACCTCATGTTCATGGCCTTGAAAAGGCACCATGTCCTGCAGAGTGCGCCTTGCCGCTGCTTCGCTATTTCCACCGTAAACGGCTTCGCGCAAGCGTTCTGCGCCCTCTCGAATATACCTTCGTGATTCTTTGGCAGCCGTTTCAGCGTCGCGTCCTCCGGGTCTTCCGGGTTGTGAATCAGCAGCACCGTGTCCGCGTCCTGTTCCAGGTCTCCCGATCCTCTCAACTCGTCCAGCGTCGGGGCGCGGGGCTTGCGCTTGCTTTCCTCAGCTCCCTGTCGCCGAATCTGTGAGGCCGTCAGAATCGGAATATTCAGCTCCAATGCCAACTGTTTCAGAATCTTGCAAACCCTTCCCAGCCGCTCGACCTCGTTGGACGTATTTTCTAATGTATAGAGCAGTTGCAGGTAGTCAATCACCAGCATGTCCAGCTCCCCGCGCTTGTGCGCGTGTCTTGCCAGCATGGCAATTTTCTCCACCGTCAAGGCGTACCCCTTATACACCTTGAAATGACCATTCATGTCATCGCTGAGGCGCTGTAATCCAGCCGCCATTGCCGCCCAGTCCTGCTCCGTCAGTACCTTCGGGCCTTTTCGCATCTTTCCGATTCCCACAAGGGACGTGGACGCCAGTGCGCGTTGTCCATTCTGTTCCTCGGACATTTCCAGTGAGAAATATCCAACATACTTTCCAAGCCTTGCGGCGTTCATCGAAGCGGCAATCATGAAAGCACTCTTGCCCTTGCCGGGTCTCGCACCAACTATAATCAACTCCGGCTTTGAGAGCCCACCGCACAGGCAATCATCAAGCTCAACAAATCCTGTCGGGATCGCGTCTGGCTCTTTCGACGCAGCCTCATAAGCCGCTATTGCTGCATCCTCAATGGTTATCCATCCGGCGTCCCGCTGGCGGGTACGGTTGGTAATGTCCCAACACGCACCCTCTACCAGCTCGACCAGCTTGTCCGGGTTCGCATCATCAGCATTCGCACGTCGCTTGATTGCTTCGGCGATTGCCAGCAGACTGCGCAGCTTTGACTTTTCCTGTACGACCTTGATGTACGCTTCCACATTGACCGCGCTCGGAACTGACCTCGCTACCTCTACCAGATAGGCCGCGCCGCCGACTGCATCCAGCTTTCCCCTTCGCGTCAACTCAGCGTCCAGCGTCACAAGATCGGCTTTCGCATTCCCAAGCGTCAATGTCATCAGGCAACTGTATATCTCGCGGTTCGCCGGATCGGCGAAGTCCTCTGGGTGCAGCTGCTCCGTCGCCGTCATCGCTGCGCTGCTTGATAAAAGCATTGAGCCCAAAACGCAGCGCTCGCTTTCAAAGTGTGCAATCATCGTCAATCAATCCTTTACCAGCCGCCACATGGCGTATAGCCCTCAGGCATTGAACCATCCATCGCTTGTCGCATGATTTCCTCAATGGTCTGGTCGTGTTCCTCGCGTTCGGCGCGAACTGGATGCTCTTGACGATCCCGTGCCACCCATCCGCGAACAGCCGCTTTCCAGTCCTTCATCGGAGACCTGCCAACCATCCAGCCCTTGCTCGCATAGTAGGCTTCAAAGGCTTCGGGATTGAATGAGCTGTAACCCTTCTCGTTGGCGTATTCCCGAAGGTCATCAATCGTGGGGGGCGTGAAGCGCTTGCGATTCGTCTTATCCTCTAATCTTTTCTCATCTAATCTATTCTTATCTAAGCCGTTTAGATTTTGTTTATCTAAATCATTATCTAAACTTTTTTCTAAACGTTTAGAAAAACGTTTGTCATCCTTACCCTCAGCCAACGCTTTCTGTTTTGCATAATACTGGCGCTGGTAATTGCGCTGATATTCGCGTCGGGCTTCGATCTGCTCAATGCTTTGGTGCTTTCCCCAATTCGGTATGGTGACCGTATCGTTGATGATCTCAATCATGCCGAACTTCTCAAAGGTTTTCAGCGCCAAACGCACGATGTTCAAGTTGCGTCTGAATATCGTTGCGAACATCTCGTCCGTATAGGGAATACGTCCGTTCATGATGAAAACACCACTGTTGTTCTGCCGACCGGCGAGGCAGAGCAGCTTGAACCACATCACGATTATGCTGTCTGCCTCCGGCATGGATTCAATCAGTAGGATTTTTTCATCGTCGAAGATGTCCGTGACGATCTTAATCCATTTCACATCTGCCATGGTCTACCTCCATCAGAACGGCAGTTCGTCATCCTCGACTTCCGTAAAATCCTCGTTCTCCGTCGGCGGGGCATCCTTCTTCGAGGGCGGCGGCGTCGGGCCGGGATCGGCGTTGTTATTGGTGCTGGACACAGCCTCAACGTGGTCGGCGATGATCTCCGTCACATACCGCTTATTGCCGTCCTTCTCATAGCTCCGGGTCTGAATCTGACCCATGACAGCCACCTTGCGGCCCTTCTTCAAATACTGATTGCAGAAGTCGGCGGTCTGTCGCCATGCAACCACGGTGAGGAAGTCAGCGTCATACTTGCCTTCCGCATTCTTCACCCGGCGCTGGACGGCCACGGTGAACGTTGACCGGGAAATGCCGTTCTGGGTGGTAAACGCCTCAGGGTCTTTCGTGAGGTTGCCTATGATAATCACACTGTTCATGCGCTCTTGCTCCTTTTCAGCTTGTAGATTCGGCATATAGTCTTGTCGGCTGGTATGCCGTGTTCAAGGTGATACTTCTTGAAAAACCCGCTCTTGCCCATGCTGTGAATCTCCATATGATGCTCGCGGCACAGCGGCAGGACTTCCATGCCCTCATGAATTATCTCCGTCCTGTCACGCCCCATACCAACGGCATCAATGTGATGGAGGTCGGCACGTTTACCACATACCGGGCATTTCTTGTTGACCAGACAGGCGTAGACGTAATCGTCAATATCGTCAATATATTCCAGCATCGGGCGCTTTGTCGGGACATCATTCCGGACGATGAACCGCGCCAGCCAGCTTTGGAACGCCGCAACGATGCTCATGGGCGCATTGGACAGCGAGAAGATCGTGTCGGCCATTTCCAGCAGCTCGCCGCACCAGAAATCCAGCTTCAACGCCTCTTTGATTGCGTCGGTAGTGTCGCCAGACCAATCGGCGATCTCTCGAATCATGGCGTAGGCTGACCGCCTTTGCTTGTCGGAAAGATGGCGGGAATCAATGAACTCAATCCAGACCTCTTTTTGCTCCTGCCTACACAGCTTGATGAAATCCGCTGGGGCGCGGATGATGGCCTCATTGGTCTTTTCATCGAAGCCCATTATGCGCCCCTTCACGCGGTCAATAATCGCCATACTACCCCGCCTTGCGCTTGTTCTGGACCTTTTTGAGCTCCTTCATGCAACCAAAGCAGTAAATCCCGTTATAGGTGATCTTGCTCTTGCCGATCAACTCGGAGGCCGTCATGGTCGTGCCGTCCGGAAGCGCTACTCCCGTGATGACCTTACCGCAGCGGTCGCACCTGGGCGTCTTGTCCGAATTGTTGTAATCAATTTCCTTGATTACCTGCTGCGCGTCAGTCTCTGACAGGTTTTCCAGCTCCGCTCCGAACTCCGTCATGATGTCCATGTAGTCGGTGTCGCTGGCGTTGGTGCGGATGTACTCTTTCTGCGCCTCCGTGGCGGGGATGAAGTCGGGAGCGGGGGCCTCGGCCGGCGGCGTGGGTTCTTCCTTGGGCTTGGTGGTCGTGGATGCCTTTGCGGATGCTTTGCGCTTTCCGTCGCCGTCGCCGTATTCAAAGACCGCATTGTGCGTCTTGCTGTTGATGATGACCAGCCGGTTGATCTCGCGGTGCTCGTTGTAGCCGATCTCGCTGACCTCGAACTTGTCATTGCACTTGTAGCGCCCTCCGTCCTGCTCGATCTTGCAGTTGGGCGGGGTGATCCAGATGAACGGCGCGGTGTACAGCTCCCGTCCGATACCGACGTTAAAACATGCCCGCTTGAAGCTGTCGGAGGCGAGGCCCTTGACTGCCTCCGTGTTGGATTCGGTTCCGACGTCCTCTTTGTCGATCCACTGCCGCTTCGTCTCATCCCAGATGGACACGGTGCAGTTGGCGTTGTCCCGGCTGTGGTGCCGCTGCCAGTTCATCGGGCCAAAGGTTTCATCAAGGATCGCCATATCGCATCTGGCATCCTTATAGAGCAGCAGCGACAGGCCAGTGCCCCTCTTGCTTACCTGTGCGATGCGGCACTCAATCTCACGTGCTGTCAGAAGTCTAATCTGGTTCATGGTTTCCCTCCTTTACGGGTTCGATATAGTTCTCGATGATGTCCGCTGCGTCGAACAGCTTATTGAGCGAGGCAGTCAGCTTCCTGTCTTTGTTGATGTACAGCATTTGCTGTATTGCATCCCGGACGTGAACGTATGCCGTTTGAAGGTGCGTTTGTTCCCTTCGAGAGAGACGGGCTTTCATATGACGCTCCTGTAGTAGTCGCGGGTGAGGTCGGCGATCTCGGTGTCATACTCCTGCTGGGCCTGCACTTCAAGCGGCTCAAACTCCGTCTTCATCTCGTCCAACACCTCGTCCATGAGCGCCCACCAGCACTCATATTGCGGTATACCGTCCAAGGCTTCCTTGACCGCCTTGACGTGGTATATTGCATCTTCCAGCGCTTCGCACAGGTCATCCAAACTCGGCTGGATTTTTACCGCATTTATCATTGACCAATCCTCCTATCCGTGCTATAATGGTCTTGACGGTTTACCACTGCCGTTCGTCCTCACGCCGCTTCGGGCTTCCCACCGGGCGGCGCTTTTAATCCACCGAAATGTCTCCCGGATAGTCCCGAAACCAGGCATACAGCTCAGGGACAAGATATAATGCACTGCCGCCAACCTTCTTGACAGGCATATCCGCGTATATCCTGCGCATCTTGTCGAGCTTCGACCTACTGATGCCAAACAGCCTCGAAGCCTCATCGGCATTACACATCAGCGGTACGGTGGGAGGCAACGCAATTGAGATGTTTGGTACAGGAATGTTGACCTCAATCGGTACTCTCATGACTGCCTCCTGATTCCGCGCTTGTTCTCCATGTCACGCTGTCCGCGATCACGCCCCAACTGGTAGCCCAGCCACATAGCCGACGCCTCAGCGAGAATCAGAATCATCCAGATACTCATGCGCTCACCCCTCGTCAAGTTCGTAGTCGTCAATCTCGCGTTCGGTCAGCTCCCGGTCATACTCGACCAGGCCCCATGCGCGATGGCTGTAACCTTCCTCGTCCACCATGTAGCCATCGTCCGAATATTCGACGCGGATTGCGCCACGCGGCACAGCTCCGGGTGCCGGTGGTCTGGCGGGGCAGTAGTAGCGAAACACCTTCACGCGCTCACCGCCTTGTTGAGCAGTTCCAACCGCATTTCCAGCCAGTCGTAGTCTTCGGCGTCGATCTTGTTCCGGCGCTCCGCTTCGGCTTTGATGGCCTCGTACCGCTGCTGCAAGTCCTCATCTGGGAACTGTGCACCGAGGCAGTACAGCCGGCTCAACATGGCCTCGCGCTTGGAAATCCGGGTTGCTACGATGCTCATCTGTTCTACTAACTCAGCGTGCTTCATTTATCCTGCTGCCTCCTTCATTTGATATTCAGAATCGCATACACCACTACTGCAATGGCGTATATTACGCCGACTACCGACGTCACTTTCATGACATCCTGCTCAGGTTCCCGCTCTTTTTTCTTCACTTTCTCACCTCTCTTTCCATCCTACGCAGCGGGTTTTGTCGAAATTACGTCATGCGGGCCGTTCGCTCTGCTTTAGCAGTTCATCTACGGTACATCCGTACAATTCTGCAAGAGCGTTCAACTTGTCTGCGCGGGGAAGATTGTCTCCACACTCCCACTGGCAAACGCTTACCTGACTGATTCCGATGATGTCTGCAACATCTTTCTGGGTTAGCCCAGATTTGGTGCGCAGTTCCTTAAAACGATTCATCGCTATACTGTTTCACCTCCCGGAAATAAGTTATAAACTTATTATTTAGTACATAGCTATTATAACATAGTTTTAGGCTATTGTAAATAGCTAAAAGCTAATTTTTCTAATCTTTACAAATATAGTTTTAGGCTATATAATAGATATAGGAGGTGATTCACATGACGCGACTTCGTGAATGTCGTGAAAAAGCCAACCTGAGCCAAAAATATGTCGCGTTGACCTTGGGCGTTGCCGCGCCAAGCGTCGCAAACTGGGAACGCGGTAAAACGAATCCCGCACACGAGAACATTGTAAGGCTGGCAGATTTGTACGGTGTAAGCGTTGACTATTTATTGGGTAGAACAAATGAACATCATGGACTGGGTGAATATACGATTGATGACATCGACTTCGCCCTCTCCGGTGAAATCCGCGATCTTACCGAGGACGAAAAGCAGGACGTCTTGGATTATGTGCGCTTTAAGCGCGCCCAGAAAGCACGACAGGAGGCACACAATGACGCTCGACCAGCTCTATGAAGTAGCCAACAGCAAGGGGATTGAGATTGATGACGTGCCAATGCGTGCCCTCCGGGCCGTGGCGCTCCCGGAGGGCTGGATTGCGATGGATAGCCGAAAGTTCAAAGACGAAACGGAATACAAGTGCGTTCTCGCCCATGAGATCGGGCACTGCCTGACGAGAACCTTCTATAATATATATACGCAAGTGAGCGTGAAGGAGCTGAATGAGCGTCAAGCCAATCGGTTTGCTGCCGAGCTGCTTGTGCCGTTCTGTGAGTTACGAAAGGCGTGGGAACGCGGGATTTCATTTAATAGAACGCTTGCGAGAATATTTGATGTAACCGTAGATTTCATCAACATGGTTCTTGAATTATTTGAAAAAGAGTTATGTACAGTGATGCGTAATCATTTATTTAGGCAAAGCCACACAAATTCAATACCAAGTAAGCTGATTTCATTTGTACATACAAACACAATAGTACGATGTTTTGATGTGACAGCAACGAAAACAAATTATAAGGAGGGTTTCACATGAAGCGGGTAATTACACTGGTGTTGGTTCTGATGTTTTGTATTGCGGCACTTGCGGATAGCAACTGGTCAAGTTATACGGATGAAGAATTACAGGCTATGGTTGATGAGTTGTCCGTGATTATAAAAGAAGCACGCGCAGAACAGATTTCACGAAAGACGAATACAGACGGGAAGGTTGTAATTTTCGACCAGGATGGTCATAAACTCACATTAGAGTCAATGACAAATGGTGATTCTATTTTTGCTAAATCATCTATTGATTTTACTGTTGTCTATGAAAACAACAGTAATGGTAACACTATATTGGCAATAGCGAATTGTTATGTTAATGGCTGGGAAGTGGGTTCACTCGGTTCGTTTGATACTAAGGTAGGATATAAAGAAAAAGAAACCTTGAATATCAAACTTGATGAAACTGACGTTTCAAGTCTTGATGATGTTGAAAATATAGAGTTTCAGTACCAATATATTGATGACCATTATAGCATCTTAAAAAATTTCAAGCCCGTTTTGGTATACTCAAAATAACAAATAAGTGGGCGCGGTGTGCGCCCGCTTTTTCAAGGAGGGCAGAATGGCCAAAAAGAAAAAGACCTCCCGTGCCAGCAACGGCATGGGGTCAATTCGCCAGCGTTCCGACGGGCGCTGGGAGGCGCGATATACAACGCCGGAGGGCAAACAAAAATCCGTCTATGCCAAGACGGAGAAGGAAGTCACGGTCAAGCTGCGCGGCATCATCCGAGATATTGACAAGGGTACATGGCAGGAGCCGTCAAGGATGACCGTTTCCGAATGGATGGACACATGGCTGGCTGACTACCTCGGGCACACCTCTGAGCGTACCGTGGTCAAATATAAGTGCATTGTCGAAGGACAAATCAAACCACACCTCGGGAAGTTGCGCCTCGTCAAGCTCTTTCCGCATCATATACAGCATATGGTGACGGCAATGCAGGCTGATGGTCTGGCTCCCATAACCATTCAGAATTACGTCAAAATCCTCCGTGCTTCACTTCAATGCGCCTGTGAGGTTGGCTTGCTCACGGACAACCCCACAAAAAAGGTCAAGGTTCCCCGCGTCCCGCCGACGAAATTTATCATCATAGACAAAGCAGAAATCCCCGCATTTTTGGAGGCAGCCGATCAAGGACGCTATTCAAATGAATTGAAGTTCATGTTCTATACTGGGTTGCGGATAAGTGAGCTTCGCGGATTGATGTGGAGCGATACCGATCTCGACGCCGGGACAATGGATGTCCAGCGGCAGCTCCATCCGAAAGACCATAACCTGTCCAGGTTCACCCCGCCGAAGTATGGCGAGGCACGACTGCTCCACCTTGCGCCTGAGGCTATAGAGATTTTAAGGAATCAGCGCAAGCTACAAGCCGAACAGCGACTTGCCGCCGGGCCTGATTGGATTGAGGATGAAGTCTGTCGGGATCTGGTTTTCCGGCAGCCGAACGGAAAGGCCCACGGGGAAAAGACGATCTATACAGCCGTGAAGAATGTAGGGAAGGTTATTGGTCGTCCTGAGATGCACCCTCATGATCTCCGTCACTCCTATGCCGTTGCTGCCCTTCGCGCTGGGATTGACGTAAAAACCGTCCAATACAACCTCGGGCACAAAAAGGCGAGCATGACCCTTGACGTGTATGCAAGCTATACCAGCGACGCCGGGAAGGATGGCGCGGTCAAGCTCTCGGATTACATCAAATCGGCCCAAAAAAAGCCTGTTTAGGGTATAATTTAGGGTCAAAAGGCACTTGAACATCTCAAAAACCCTTTATTAATTGGACTTTTTGAGGCAATACCAATGAACCGCTTGTACATCGCAGGCCGGTTTTTTGAGGAACGCTGAGCAGAATTTAGCGTGTTTTTTCAAATTTTTCCTCAGCGTTCCTCAGCGTTCCTCAGCTGATTAGGGTAAATCTGGGTCAAAAGACCCACCCAGTAAAGGGTGGGTCGTGGTCACTGTAGGCGCTGAATCACTCCGTTGTAAAGCCTTGGCATCAAGACACGGATTGTCTCCATCAGCTCGTCCATGACAGGCCAGACCTCGGATGGGTCTTTCCCATTGATGATCGACGCGAACTCGCTGTCGCTGCTGTAATCGATGGTCGGGCCTGTCGCGTAAGAGTATGTTGTGCGGGGGTCCACAGAGCGTTCGGGCAACGGGTCGGATTTTCCGAACAGCTCATTGCGGATGATGAAAAATGCCGCCAGCTTTACGCAGGTGTTGGCATTGGGGTTACGCTCCCCTTGACACTCGGCAATCGCCTGTTCGAGGTCACGCTCCGTAATCAAGGGGAATCACCTCACATCTTGTTCAGCCGGTCTTCGAGGCTCCGAATCTCCCGACGAATGGATTCCTTGTCATCATCGCCGGAATAGCGCCCCATACGGTCACGCGGGGCGTTCATGCGCCCACGGGCGTAACTGTGGCGATAGCTCCCGCCCATTCCATCAGGATAGGCGCGGTTGCTATATCCGCCGTCCTCCTCAACCTCGATGATCTTGTCCACGTTTTTGATGGCGTGGGCGAGCGTATCGATGGTGGACAGGTTACCGGAAGATACGCCCTTGTCGGAGAAGCTGGTCAGCTCGTCGCACAGCTTGTCCCTGAGATCGTACAGCTTATTCATGATCTCACCCCCATTAGGCCGCCGGGGTCACCGGGTTGGCGACGGTGTAGGCGGGGATGGGGTACGGCGCGACGCGGTTGACGATGTACTGCGTCTGGGCAGTATTGTCAGCAACCAGCGCGGCAGTCTGCGCAACCTGAGAGGCGGCGAGGTTCTGCATGTTGACTTGGTTCTGAAGGGCGAGGTTCTGGGCCTTCAAGGTGTCGATCTCCTGCTGGCACATCTTGTCGAGGATGGCCTGGGTCTGCTGCTGGATGGCGAGGCGGGTAGCCGCGCCCTCGGAGGCCACGGTGTTCTGGGTCTGGACGGTTGCCATGCGGTTGTCGCAGCAGCACTGGGCCAGCTGGGACTGGATGCCGTTGAAGCCCTGGAGGGTCGCGGTCTGGGCGGCGAAGTTCTGCTGCATGTCAGCCATCTGGCGGGCGTTGGCGGCGATCTCCGCCTGGTTGAAGCCGTTGGTCACGGCGTTCACAATGCCGTTGCCGGTCTGACACAGGTTCTGGTTGATTCCGGCGATGCCGAGCTGCACGTCACCGAAGCCGGCGGTTATGCCCTGCTGGATGCCGTTGATGGTGGTGTTCAGCATCTGGTCGCGGAAGCCATCGCTGATCTGGTTGCTCTGGTTCATCCAGGGGTACATGACGGCAGCGTCGTTCGCCAAAGCACCGCCGCCAAAACCGCCGCCGAAACCACCGCCCCAGCCGCCGAGCAGGATGAACAGCAGGATAATCCAGAATCCGTTGCCGTCCGCGAAGCCGCCGAAGCCGCCGCTGTTGCCCATCGGAGTGACGGGCATTACGATGTTCTCATCATTCAAAGCCATAAGGATGTAAAGTCCTTTCCTGTATTCATCAACCGTCTGCGCGCATTGACGGATGAAGTCTAAGTAAAAATAGGTGAAAATAAGTAATTATTTGCCGCCCATCATCCGCTGCATCTGCTGGGCCATCTGGACGGCGTTGTTGTACTGCTGCTGGTTCACCCTTCCCGAGTTGAGAAGCTGCTGCACCTGCTGGCGCGGATCGCCTTTGAACATCTGCTGGAACTGCTGAAACCGTTGCATGAAATTACCCATGCCGCCGGGCATACCGCCGCCCATGCCGCCCATTTGTTGGTACAGGGGATTACTCATTCGAACTCGCTCCCTTCTTTGTCATGTTCTCCAATTCGGCTTTCAAGGCGTTTATTTCGCCCTGTAAGGCGCTTATTTCGGCGCGTGTAGCATAGTCAATATTATTTATCGTCTGAGCGCTTGCGGGCGTCGTAGGCCCGTTTCCCGGCGCTTGACGTATGGTGTAGTCGAGTATCTTCATGGACGGCATGCCGCTGGCATCGGCACTCTTGATATAGATCGTCTGGCTCTCGCTGTCGAAAAGCACGACGGAGTTATTCGGCGCGACAAGGTAGCTTTTTGCGGCAGCTTCACCTTGAATCCATGTGATCCCGCTTGTCTGCTGCGCCTGTTGCTGAGGCTGGTACTGCGGGTAGTACATCTGAGGGTATACTGTCTGAAATCCCGGGTATGCCATTTACTTACCCTCCTGTTCGCCCCAGAAATAAATCGGTATCTCGTTGCTGCTGTCCCATGAATCCCATATCTGGCCGTCGATCAGGGCGGCAACGTGGCCAGTAAATCCGAGGACATAGACGCCGTGCGGGTGATCCCTGGCGAAGTCAGCGGCGGTGTAGCAGTCCGGGCAGTAATTCGGCACGATGGCACGGTAGAATCCGCACTGGCGAAGGATGCTCCCATAGACGGCGTTTTCATCCATCGTCTGGCCCATTTGCTTCGCCCGCTCAGCCACGAGGTCAAAAGCCTCGTCCCAGCTTATGTCCAGTGCTGCGGCAATGGCGCGAATGATACAGTCGCGGGTTCGGTTGCCGACAGGATTGGGGTTGAAGTATCTATATGTACTCATGGCGGTCATCCATCAGGGCTCGCATGTAGGTCACATACTGCCGCAGGCCCGGCTCGTCGTCCCGGTAATATCTGCGAAGTCGCTCCACTTCTGCATCAGGCAGCCCGATCTCTCGTAGTGTTTTCAATAGCTGTTCCATGCTTTTATTATCGGGTTTTTGGGCCATTTTTGACAGGACGCGAGAGGGATGCTTTCGTGACATGATGGGGACAGTTTCGGGCTTTTTTAATTTTATATTAAATCATCTTCTGATGTATTTACAAATACATCATTTGATGATATAATAAAGACAGTTAAAAGAGCTACTGCAAAGGAGGAAACGAAAATGACGCGGGAACAGAAGATTGAATGGCTGGCGAATGCGAGCAATGAGCAGGTGATTGAGCAGCTTCGGTGGGCGGTGCAGTACATCAACAGCGATAACCTCAGTTTACAGATTGAGGGCAACGAGGATTACGAGCTGGTCAAGGCCGAACTGATGAAGCGGATGGGTTAAGCCGAAACCCCTTCGGGGGTCGTGGGGAGCCGCCCTACCCCACCTGATGATGGCAGGGCAGAAAGGGAAATTACAATGAACAGCAAGCAGATTGAGGGTATCTTCACCGCGAAGGTCGCGGAGTATATTGAAAACGGCTACATCATCAACCTCGGAACGATGGGCGGCAGTCAGGGCGAGATCGGAAAGGTTGACCTCCGCAAGGGCGATGAGGTTGTCCGGCTGGTGCTGCACGACGACACCGACTTCGACCACTACACCGACATCATGGTTTTCACCATCGGGCGCGTCATCAAGCCGCGCGACAACGCGAATCCCTTCTCCCACTTCGGCAACACCATTTGGCACAAGGATCTGGAAATCATCGAACAGCGAACCTGGTACAAGCTCAACAAGCGGCGCGATTACTACATCGAGAGCATGGAGGAGTTGGAGGCGATTGAGGACAAGCGAGCGGCCCGCGAGGAAGCACGCAACACACCGTTGAAGGTCTGCAATCCCCGGCGCGATGAAGCCCTCGCAGTTGTGTTGAAGTTCATCCGCAAGCAGCCGAAGTGTAGCCGCAAGAAGGTTGAGGACATTCTGTTTGTTGACCGTAAGCACTCCAAGGTAAACGGGACGCTGAGGTACTACGTCGGCTTGACCGACGGTAAGCATTTCACAATTCAGTAAAGGAGGTGCGGGACATGACCATCGCCGACAAGCTGGCCTTGATGAAGGCCATAGACAAGCGCAATGCGGAAATCATCCGCAAGTATCTGGACAGGGCCGCGTAACAGCGGCCCAGAAGGGAGGACAGTATGAGTAAGTGGTATATTGAATTCAAAGCCTATGGTAAATATGGTTATATGGGCGACATAGAAGCCAACAGCGGAAACGAAGCTATTGAGATTCTAAAGAACCGCGTTATTGGTGTCTCCCGCATCTGTGGCGTTTGGCATGACGATGACGAAGGGCAAGAATAAAAACCCGCCCGCCTGCGGGCATGGTACGCGGGAATAGGAGGACGACATGAACAACAAACTGAAGCCCATCGAAATCGGGCCTGTAGCCGTAGAGACTGGCCTCTGGCACATCCAGCGTTACCTGATGCAGCACTACGGTGTTGACCAGTCCGCTCAGGACATCGCGCCACTTTCGTGGTATATCGGTACCGGGAGGGCAACGGTTGATTTCATCCGCAAGGTTTTGACCGCGAAGCCGTTCATGGTCGCCCGCAAGCTGCATGAGGGTGGAACCTATGACGAGGTTATCCAGCGCGTCAAGCACTACATCGGATATGAGGAGGATTGAGCATGACAAACTTGAATACCAGACGAAATACGGAGGCGGGTACCTATATCAAGACTCAAAAGCTCTCGAACAACATCAGGGTAATTATTGAGCCGTGGTTTGACGGGAGGTACAGGATCGCTGCCCAGAGCTTCGCGCCGGGTTACTCCTATAGCTGGGAAAAGACGGGAGATGGCTGGCACTACACCAGCGCGAGGTTTAGCACGACGATGGAGGGAGCCAAGCGCGTATTCGACGAAATGGTTCGAGATGAGCTGCGCTGGCTGGAACAGAGGGCGTAATGATAACCCGCCACGGAGGTTACGATGGCAGAGGAGGACAGCATGACGGTCAAGGAAATGGCAGTGGAGATGGCTACCGCCGGGACACCAGCACGACGGGAAGCGGAGGTGATGCTGGGAATAATGTTCGACGAAATGACGCCGGAGGAACGGCTGATTGCGGCAGAAGTGCTTTCGGCATATGAGGACTGGTGGCGCGTATAAGACGCGCAGGAACGCCTATAACGCGCAGCGTCGGGAAGGACGTATAAAGTTATAGGGCATGAACAAACGGCGCAGGAGGTCGTTTCTACGCCGTCAGAATAAAGGAGGACATGGCAATGGGAGTTGACGTTTTTCAGATCGTCACTGACCGCATCATAGGGATGCTGGAACAGGGAGAAATCCCGTGGGACAGGCCGTGGACGGGCGCGGGCCGCTGGGCAATCAAACGCGCCTCCGGTAAGCCGTACAGCCTGCTCAACCAAATGCTGCTGGGCAACCCCGGCGAGTACCTGAGCTTCAATGAGTGCAAGAAGCTGGGCGGACACATCAAGAAGGGAGCCAAGGCAAAAATCGTCGTTTTCTGGAAGATGCTTGACAAGCCGTTGGAGGATAAGGACGGAAAGCTGATGGTGGACAGCGAGGGGAATGTCAAGACGCGCACCATCCCGTATCTGAAATACATGAACGTGTTTCATATTGACGATTGTGAGGGATTGGAACCGAAGCACTACGACGAAACGCTGCGCGACTTTGACCCTATTGACAAGGCCGAACAGGTCATTGAAGGGTATGTCCAGCGGAGCGGGATTGTCATGGAGCACGTCAAGCAAGGCCGCGCATACTACAGCCCGGACATGGATAAGGTTGTGCTGCCCATCAAGGAGCAGTTCAAGAGCGAGGCCGGGTATTATGGCACGGCGTTCCATGAGCTGACCCATAGCACGGGGCACAAGAACCGTCTGGACAGGATCGTCGCCGGGTCGTTCAGCTTCGGAGATGAAACCTACTCCAAGGAGGAGCTGGTCGCAGAGATCGGCAGCGCGTCGCTCATGAACATCCTCGGCATTGAGACGGACATCAGCATCCGCAACAACGCCGCCTATATCCAGAGCTGGGTAAAGGCGCTGAGAAACGACAAGAAGCTGATCGTGTCGGCAGCCAGCAAGGCCAGCAAGGCCGTGGAATTGATTATGCCGGAGGTAACACAATGAAAAAGAGCATGTCAACTGCTCAGGAGATCGAGGCCATCAATGCGGAGCTACAGCGCGATATTGAACGCTGGAACGAAATCAGCCAGAACGGGTGTAATGACCCGTTCTGGCCTGATGGGGTCAATATGAATCTCAAGCGCAACCACATCATATACCAACTTCGCCGCCTCGCGGAGCTGGAACAGGGTCCCGTTCAGATGTCCGTGTTTATGATCACTGACCCGGCGAACAATCCCGTCTATGACGTGATGAGCGACAAGCGCATACCGCCGGTTGTGCCGGATGATCTCATGATAAACGATTTATTTTCAAACGGCAGGAGGTTCAGACGTTGACTATTATCTCATTTGATGATATAATGCCGGTGAGAGGTGATGGCATGGCAAGAGCGAGAGACTATTCACTGCCCCGGCACACGAACGACAGTCCTATAGCCCAGGCACGATTAAAAAAGGGATGGACGCAAGCCCAGCTCGCGGACGCAATCGGCGTCAAGCCAACGCAGATCGCCAACTGGGAACAGGGTTTTCGGAAGCCGAAGATGGACGCCCTCATGAGGATCGCAAGTGCCCTCGGCATAGACTGGACTTCACTCATCGTCAAATAGCTCCTGTTCATTCGGGAGCTATTTTAATTTTATATTAAATCATCTTTTGATGTATTTACAATTACATCATTTGATGATATAATAAAGACAGTTAAGGGAGCAACAAACAAGGAGGTACACCACAATGAAGCAGTACATGATAGACGAAAAGATCGCGCACCTGAACAAGCTGATTGAGGAAGCCATTTCAGAGCGAAAAGCTCTTGGATGCTTCGAGCTCACCGCTGAAAACAAGGCAAAGCTGGACAGGTTCAACGAACTTTCGGAGAAGATCAGCAAGTACACCGACGAACTCAGCAAAACCTACTTCGATAAGATGATGATGACGATGAGGAGGGCATAAAAAATGATGATGAGCGAGTTCATTGAGCGCACCGGCTACCAGCCCAGCGGTGAGGAGTACCACTACATCGAGGAAAGCTACTACGAGTTCGACGGCGACAAGAACGCTTTCTGCAAGCAGTGGTTGAAGGACCAGAAGGACGGCCACTGGGCCAAGGAGCTGAGGCTCCGCAAGCAGATGGATGAGATGAAGGCCCAGATGCAGGCGGTCATCGACGAGAAGGAAGAGAACCTCGTGTTCTACCGCAAGGAGTTTCAGAAGGGTTATGAAGCCCAGAGGAAGTTGATGCTCGCCGAAGAAAAGCTCGACAGGCTTGAGCGGGTCTTCAAGAGGGTTTACGAGATCGCATAAGCGAACAGGCCGAGCCGGGGCGGCAAAACCCCGGCAACATGAAAGGAGCGATAGACGATGGCGAAAATTGAGAAGATCGACTTTTGGAAGTCTGGCAGGAACGACGGCTGCATCTGCGACAAGTGCGGACAGTACATCACCAACATCTGGACGGTAAGGTACAAGGGCGGCGTGGACGTACACTTCGGGATGGACTGCTTCGACAAGATGCTCAAGGCCAGCAAGCTCAGCGACTACGGCATGAAGCTGATGAAGAAAACGCTCAAAAGCATCGAGAAGCACCAGCGCGGGTTTGAAGCCGAAAAGATGCTGACCGAGGAAACCGACGAACAGTACAAGATGGAGCAGGTTCACAAGGACTATGGCAGCCAGAGCGCATGGTACGGCGTACCGTGGGAAGAATACCACGAATGGATGCTGACCGTATGGTGGCCTGCTCGGTTCAAGGAGGATCAGGAAAACATCGACAGGTTCTCAAAGATTAACTTCGCCGACTGAACGACATCCCGCCCCGGAGGTTACGAGGGCATTGACAAGGATGCTATAATTGAATCAGGAGGTTGATACCATGAAGGAAAGAATGTCTTTTGATGCGGATCAGATGTACCGTGAAATCGCGAGCTATGAAGCAATGCGCTCCATGGCCGCAGACCTCCACGAAAATGAGTGGACGGTCGAAGAGTACAAAGCGGAACACGATCTTCCCGCCGAGTGGATTGAGCGCATTGAGGCGGACGGAAGCGCGTTGAATGAGGATGAGGTCGCCGAGTTGAAGATGTTCGCGGAGTACATGTACAAGCGCCTTGCAGAGCTGAACGCATAATCAGAGCCCCGCGCTAAAACAGCCGAAAACGGCCCTGAGAGACGCTTTCGAGCTATTGGCGTATAAACTACAAGATATTCTATGAAGCGCTTAGAACTCCGTTTGGAGCGTTCTAAGGTATTTGGTTATAAATACAACATACATAAGGAGGCTGCCATTATGTCAACAGTTATGAACGCATATGGGGTAGAGATAGACTTTGATGCCGCCGTCAATCTGATGGATGATGAAATCCGTGAAGAATTGTACACCGACGGCTATGAGACCGAACAGGAGTTCTTCGACGCATATGCTACAACCCATGAAGCGAAATACGGAGAGGAATGGGAGCTGGACAAGCCGAATCCTGTATACTGATTTCCCAAAACGAACAAAGACCCGCCAAGGCCGAAGCCAAGGCGGGTTTTATCATAGATGTCTAAATAGCTGTTCTTGCAGCTTGTACACGATGCGTTTGATCTGCCTATCGCTCATGTCAAATTCCTCGGCCAGCCGCTCGAAGGTCACGCCGTCGATCAGCCGCCGTTCAAGGATTTTCCTGTCACGCTCATTGTGAATCCATTCGGCTATGGCCTCACGATACTGGCTGTTGCTGTATTCCATCTGATACCTCCGTTGTGGGGGTGATCTGCTTGATAGTGTTCAGCCAGTTCTTTTCGCGGACGGTGTAACCGAAAACGAAGATTACAATGGTCAGGATGAAGGTCATGCACACAGCCAGCAGCGCGATGAGCATCCGCTTATTGGTGGCGTCCATGTGCATGATCTGATTCTCTGCTACGAAGAACGGGATGCAGGTCTGTTCTTTCGTGCAATTCGCGCATTTATTCTCCATCCAGCATATCCTCCACGGGCGCGTCCTTATCTTCGGGAGGCTTGATTTCCTCCGGGAGGGGGACGGTCGCATACACTACGCCATCCACGGGCTTGTTGATGTACTCGGCGACAGCGGCCTCTATCTCCGTGACGCTAATGTCGAAGCCATGCCCTTGCAGGAAGGTCCGCACATACTCCATTTTCTGCCGGCCCATGCCCTCGGTCTGGTATATCTGCTCGGCGGCGTACACGCCAGCCTTGACCAGCGCCCGGATGTAGGCTTGCTGCTCGTTGGTGGTCTTTGCCTTTATCCACGGGATGACGCGGTAGGTCACCAGTGCGGCCGCCAGAGCGATGATTGCGTTGATGATCGTGGTCAGGTCAATGTTCATTACGATTCCTCCTATTTGTCGATCAGGTACTGCTGTATCTCCTCATACGACTTTTTCAAGCCGTCCACCGAGTTGCCGTCGATTTCGTGATGGAGCATCGCCATGAGCGCTCTCATCTGGATGCGGTTGGCATGTTCCAGGTCATTCAAACGCTCATGGTCTTTTTGCAGTCGTTCGTCGTGTCTCTGTACGGTCTGTTCGAGGTTGCTCACAGGTTGGTCTCTCCGTCGCTTTTCTTCCCGGTGCGTCTTGATGGCGCTCATAATTGTGTTATAAGCGCCAATCATGAGCAGTATCACGGCGACGGCTCCAATCAACTGCTCAAATGTCAACGTCTGAATCTGCATCTCTCTCACCACCTACAGCGTTGCCGCCAGCGCCTTTTTGATTGCCGCCTGGTGCTTCGGACACACCTTGTCGGAGCAATGGGTCCGGGAATTGGTAAAGTGGATGCAGTGGTGGCCATCAAAGTTGTTGTCCTTGATGGAACTGCCGCCGTGAGGCATGCCGTTCATGGACGCGGCGTAGTTGATGCCGTTGATGGTCACGAAGATTGCCCGCCGGTCCCAGCTCCACTTGCCGCCATACGCCTTTTTCAACGCTGCCGTATCGGCTGCGGTCAACGGCTGGACATCCGCATGGTTCGTGCCGCCGCGCCGCTTCTCACGCCATGCGAGGCCAGTCTCCACGTCGGTGATGGTGGCGACCACGCCCTTGGCGAAGATTTGCTGGATGTCGGACTTCCACCAGTCCATTGCCTTGGCCTTGCCGCCAGCGGGTCGAACGCTGGATGCAGTGTCCTCCACGGGCTTTCTCGGCGCTTTCTCACCCATCATGGTATTGATGGTCACGATGTCGCACACACCATCCACTTGGAGCCCAGCGGCAAGCTGGAAAGCCTTGACGGCCTCCGTGGTCAGGGTCAGGTAGTTTCCGCCGATGTTGCCGTTGAACCAGCCCAGATCTTTGAGGCGGCGCTGGATGGTCTTGACGGCCTCACCAGTCTCTCCGGGATGGATGCCGTCATCATCGTCAGAGGGTTTCTCGTCGGCTTCCTCGTCGGCATCCACGTCCTCCGGCTCGTCAGCAGGATCATGGTGCATGGGCATCTTCACGGTGAAAATTGGCGCGTCCTCGTCGATGGCATACACCGAAATGGTCAGCTTTTCGCCGGTTTCGTCGGCTTCGACGGTCACCAGCGGTTGGTTCACCGTGCCGTCGGCCTCGGCGGTCACGATGTCGATTTTGCGCTCGTCATCAAAGGCATTGAGGTCGAGCCGATAGCCACTGGCGAGCGGGACTGAAAGCGATTTCATTTTTCCACCTCCGCATACTTATTGCTCACCCATCCCGTCGCGTGGTTGTACTCCACCAGCAGCCAGCCATTCGCCGGGTAGGTAAATCCGAAATAGTGCAGCTTGTCGCCCTTGTGCGCCACGCCCATTATGTCGTAGTCCGTGGACGGGCCTTTGCGGACGTTGACATTGCCGGTGATGAGTACGCGAGGAGCGGGCACGTCATCGGTATTTTTGTCGGGCGCGGGAGTAGTCGTAGGAGGATTCTCCGGGGACCACTGGTTGCGTACCTTGGAGCCGAGCGTGATGTTCGTCGCGGCGTGATGGCTCTCGTAGAGCAGGATGTCGCCGGGGAGCAGGTAGTCCGGGCCTGTGAGGTACTTGGAGGCGGTGAGCGCCTGGAATCCCGCCTTGGTGAACTCCGACCTCATGTTGCGGCTGGAACAGATCGGGATGTCCTGCAGGGCCTTGATCCCGAAGATGTAGCCAGCCGCCTTGACGTTGGCGCTCACTCCGGCGGTGCAGTCCTCCTCACAGGCTGTCGTGATCTTCGACGGGTCGTAGCCAGCCTTTTTGAGCTGCTCCCAGTAGGTCGTGCGCTGATTCTGGTCATAGCCGATCTTGTCATTGAGCGCGGCGTCGATGCCGAGCTGCGCGATCTTCAATGCCACCGCCTGATCGGGGTAGCGCAGCACAACCGTCCACGGGCGATTGTACCAGGGCTTCAGCTCCCATTCATGTCCGGTCTGGTCACCTGCCTTGCCGCCAGTGGTGCCGGAGTTCTCGTCTTTGCCGCTGTTAGCGATGTAATGGGTACCGGTCGAGTAGATGTACTTATCGTAGTTCACAGCCATATAAACACCTCTTTTCGCTTAATCCTATAATTCATGCTGCATAATATTCTTCGTACATAGCGTCTATCAATTTTTCAAGCTCTGCGATAAGGCCTGGATCGCCAATAGTATCTTTTGTATCAGCATCAATCATAAGTGTTGTCATATTAACGACAAATTCAATCACATTACTACTATTGTACTCAAATCTTACCTTGCCATTTGATACGCTTGGCGGATACATGCCATTCATTAGCTGTACCCAATAATCCGTACCGAAAGCGGTTGTTTTTTTAGTAGAGCTACCCAATTCTCCGTAATAATTGCTGGTTCCGGTTACGCCTGTACTTGAAAACGATATTACGGCATATCCAGAATAGTTTATTGTTGTTCCAGAACAATAAGCAGCGCTCAATACTATAATTGGTTCATTTGTATTGCGACTAAACCAACGATCATTGCGAATGAACTTATCACCGCTTTTGTTCGACATAATAACATATTTGAACAAATTCCCAACATTAGAGCTATACGACGTCCCTCCTCCGGTATTCACGATAACTCTATTATTTGTTGTTGTGTCATATGAACCGTCATTTGTTACAGTGCGACTGGTCTGGCTAACCAATTCGCCATTTGACACTACTTTCCCATCATCTGTTTCTGGATAAGTTGTTTCAGTATAAATAGTCATACCGAAAAATGTAATATTGTTATTTGTACTCTTATTCGGAGCATCTTTGTGAATCCAGCGTATTCCATACATGTCAATGGTTTTATCCAAATTAACAGTAAATACATTAACCGGATAATCCAAGCTTGTTGGTATTTCTAAAGTATCAACATCATTCCATTCATCGCTGGAATCAAGATACTGCACCTTTACATACAATTTTATGTTTTGAGCTGAGTATCGTCCTATCCAGATTTTTGCTTTAGTGAGGCGCACTGCTTTTCCGAATGAATACCCAGCATACGCACCTATTTGATTTTCAGCGTCATAGTAACATGCCCCAGAAACATTCCATCCTCCACTCATGAGTGACGCGATATTTGTTTCATTTGTTTCGTTTAGTCTTATCCCGACTTTTTCTCCATAATTGCCATACGGAATAGATGAAGAGTATAGCTTTGTAAAATCACTAATGTCATCTATCTGGCGCTCATATTTTTGTGTACCAGACACATTCACCGTCACGCCGCTATAGCCATCTGCATTATCATCAGCCGGGTCATAAATACCATTCTCTGTGATAGTCTTTGATATAAGGGTCGCACCACCGCTACCTTCGTAGTTACCTGTCACTCCGAATATTTCAACGTCCTTTTTGATGTTCCCTGCTACAAGGTCAGCGTCACCGCTAACGGTTACTGCCGACAGTCCATCATATCCGCTGTCAGGCTCTACGACTTGCTGGGACGCACTTGGGGTAACCGTTTTTGCTTGAAGCGTACCAGCCGAAGGGATTGCTTCTATCGCCGCCGCCATCTGTCCGGGCTTGTAAGTTGTCTCGGAGCCGTTCTTTAAGCGTATGGCATCTGCGATGTTCTCAAGATGCGTTTCCGTAATTAATACTTTGCGATTGCTCATGTTTTATCCTCCGACATTTCCTTCGCCTATTAACACGATAATATCGTATGTTGTAGTGAGCATCATTGAATCAACGGGACGTCTCCATGTTAAGTTGATTCCTTGTGAGCCACCTACCAAATGTAGACCATCAGGAGAAGCATATTCGGGATTAACAGTACTTTTAGGAACATTTGACCAATCGCAATACGAATTTCCAGAATAGCTGTAAATTCGATCACGATTTGTAAACATTCCAGACGCACCCCAAGCAAGGCCCCATTCTCCACCATAAAAAAAATATCCGTTTGGCTTTACTCCACCCTCGCCCTCTTTTATACAACCGTATAACCCGTCATTGTATCTTGTCAAAAGCATTTTTATACTTTTGTGAGCTGCAAATGTGATTGGTTTTCCTAAGCCTATAATCAGAGGGTATATTCCATTTCCTAAAAATGTATCCCCATAATATGATTCAGCCTGCACGTTTTGCGGGATATTTGTGAAGGTCAACTCCATCATGTTTATCCCGGCTTTTGAATAAATCAGTTCACCGCATTTGTTTATGTCTGCTCTCGGCGGGTCTATCTGCAATTCACTGTATGGAATAACGCCATCAGGATGATTGCTATCAGTCCATAACGTGCCGTCCTCCATGTAAGCCTTTACTACCATCACATCAGCCAAAAAAAAGTCTATGACCTCGCCATCGCGGTATGTGAATTTCAGCGGCCCAGTCTCCACAACAATTTTAGACGGCAGAGCAACCGTTTCCTTTACGCCTTTCCCGTTTATCACAGATACCTGCGCATTCCCGCTTGTGTTCTTTCCGCTGACCGTGACGTTGACCTTTGTAGATGTACCGCTTCCGCTGTGTGTTCCTCCCCCACTGGAACCACCGCCAGAGCCTCCGCCACCGCCGCCTCCGCCAGAACTGCTACCGGATCCGCCGCTACTGCTGACATTGTTCACGCTAATGGTTATAGGCTCAGTATCATCATACCCCATATCATCCATATCGAACGCGATAGGCTCCTGTGCGACAGGTTCATGCGTCACGGGGTCTATTTCAAATGGTGTAATCTGCATCACACCGTTTTCGTCAAAGTCTATAACAATCTTTGGCACATCGACAGGCACCTGCGGGTTGCCCTGATCGTCGTACTCAAAGTCAGGCACTTCAATGTCCGGTATTTCGATTCTGGGCTGACCGTTCTCGTCAATCTTTGCGATCGAGCCGTCATCGCCTTTCAGCGCGACAGATACCGTCGCTTCGGAGATGCCGTACTTCCCGATCTCGGACGGCAGGTACTCCCGGTTCTCATAAGCGTAGATGCTGCCCGTCTGCGTTTCGTCCTCGGGTACCCACAAACATGTTCCGCCTTCTTTGAGCCGCATTTCCAGCTTTTCCGTGGGTCCGAACTCGCGGGCAACCGCGCCCTCGTTTATCGACACATTCTTGCTCATAGTCAGCTCCTTGTGATCGTGATTGTAGGTTCGCCGTCCACCAGAGTCAGCTCAAAAGCATCCCCGTTTTGCAGCGTCCCGGTCAGGGATTCCACGGCGACCGTGACCTTTGACCATGCGTATTCCCCAGCCGCCGGCGCGTAGGTTCCGTTCTCGGTGATGGTCTTTTCCGTCAGCTCCACGGAATCCTCGGGCACCCACGATACGGACGTGCCTTCGTGGGTGCTTGTGATGAACTTCGTCGTGTTGTTGAGTTCCGTCTCCACGCCGGCGACGTCTATGACAATATTCTTACCCAATGGTCACCACTCCGTTCTCGCTCGTCAAGCTGTCCACCTCAATGATGGTCAGGACAGCCTCGTGGAAGTCCAGGGCCACATGGTACTGCTCCGTGTGCGTCGCGCCCTCGGAGGTCATCGTGCCGGTCGTGGCTGCGTTTTCCGGTCGGAATATGTACCTGTGGTCATCGAAGGTAGCATCTTTGACCGGGTTGGTCACGCTGTAGGTGTAGCCGACGGGGAAGTAATACGCGGCCTCGCCGAGCATGATGTCGCCCCACATGTAGGTCAACATAAGCGCCGCCGCCGTGGTGGCATCGGTCGGTATAAGGTGCATCGAGCCTCGCGCCTGGAGGCCAAAGCTGAACTCCACGCGCTGGATGAAGCCGCCCATGATGGTCTTTTCGTCCGCGTAGATGTACACCTTGTCTCCCGGCATGTACTCTGCGTTGTTGATGACTGAGGCGTCCGTTTCCATGCGCTTGAAGTACATGTCCGACAGGTACAGCAGGATCGCAGAGACGTTGGTCTGGTTGACCAGGTACAGCCCTTCGATGCTGATCGTGTGCTCCGGGACGGATGCCGGGACATTATCGTTGGTCAGCGTGATCGTCGTTTCGCTGATGATGTAGTAGTTCCCGTTGCTGTCCTCCACCCATTGGTCCGTCACTGCCGGGGTCCCTGCCGTGAAGGTGTAGGCTTTGGCTTTCAACGCAGTCACATAGTCCTTGTAGGTGATTGAGGGCTTCCAGAAGGTCTTGCTGGGCGGGATCAGGGTCATCGTGTTGTCAATCGGCACTATCTCAATGCGGTCATTGAAAAACGTCTTGACGTATGCTCCGATTGCGTAGCATATCCACTGTAGCCTTGCCCTGGATTCCTGCGATGGCACGAAACCGTCCAATGTCGCGCTGCTGAACGAGCTGTCCAAGGTGTAGGACATTCCGTCCATCAGCTCTTGAATCGCTGTAGCGGCTGATTTCCCGCTCCACAGCTCCGCCGGGAGACGCTTCTGGGACAGAAGGTAGATCGGCGACTTTGCGCGGACTTTCACCGTCTGGGCGTCCTCATGCTCCGCGTAGGTTATCCAGTATTTCGCCCACAGCGTGTTCGTGTCATCCTTCAACTGCGCATACTGCCCGATCTCGATGTCATCCGTGGTATGGATGGACACCTGGAACTCGTTTATCGGGAGAGTATCGCCGCTCAGGTCCACCTCGGGGGCAAAGGAGATTTCCTTGATGGCGTCGTAGTCCGTGCCGTTTATCGTCACATACATGCGCCCGCCCCCTTAGTAGCTGATATTGTCCGCATCTGCGTAGTTCCGCTTCACCCAGCCGTTGGCGGTGCGCTCATACACATCGCCAATCTCCACAGTCGCGCTGTCCGGCATGGGTGAGCGTCCACGGGTGATTGTCTCGGTCAACCCCATCTCTTTCGATGGGTGATTCGCCACGACGGTGAACTGGATTCCCTTCCAGTAGGCGCTGCCGTTCGCCAGCCGGACATATACGTCCGAGATGCTGGCGACGCGCCCGACTATGGTAATCGTGCTGTAGTTGTACGGCAGGACGAAAGTGTGCCCCTCCACAGGCTCCGTCAGCGCCTCGTAGATGGTCGCGTATTTATCGCGGTCGTTGAGAGGGACGGCCATGCGGATTGTGTACTGCATGTACGTCCCGATTACGTCATTAAAGTAGCTCTTGTCGAGCAGCATGCCGCTGATCTCGCTGGGCATCATTTCTGCCACGCGCTCGATGCTACAGGGGTAATCCCATGTAATGCCGTCTATGGTAAACATCAGGTCACCCCCTCGACAATCGTCATACCGACACGCTGCTCCTCGTTCTTGTTCAGCTTGTAGATCGCCCGTCCCAGCACGGTGTCATCGTTCAGCTTGAAGGTGATGTTGAGCACCTTCGGCTCCTCTTTCCTGGGCACGGTGTACTCCTGCCCTCCTGGCCAGCGTCCGGGCGTGGAACGTGTGGGCGTAACGACGGCGCGGTTGCCGATCATCTCGATCAGCTCCGGCGCATACTCACCGACAACGGCGCGATCTCCCGGACGCAGCATGCCGCCGGCAGCGAGTTCTTTGATGCCATTCCACTCCACATTCGGGATGCTTACACCCCAGTTTATGCCGTCCCATACCTTGTCTCCAAATACATAGATCGGGTCGATCTGGATTTTGAGGTGTGAATTTATGCCATTGATAATCGTATTGATTGCACTCTCCACTTTCTTTATCATGGCATTTATCAGTCGTATAACTACATTGATCGGCTCTTTCAAAATGGTCCCAAGGAGCTTGAAGGGCGCAGAAACCAGATTGACAATTCCTTCCCACGCCTTGCCCCAGTCTCCAGAGAAGGTCCCCTCTATAAACTGGAGGATGCCCTTCATCGTCTGCTGCAAAGCGTCCCATGCGGCGACAAAAGTATTTCCAATCCAGTCGCCTATCGGCTTGAGGAATTTCTCATAGATGGTGTTGAACTTCTTTCCGAAGCTTTCCAGAACCGGCGGGAGCTTATCTCTGACGAACTTGTACAGCGCCTCAAGAGCGGGCTTCCCGTACTTTGTCCAGAGTTCGCCGATGTCCTTGAACACCTTTGAAATCGCGGGTTGGAGATGATTTTGCCACCAGTCTATGAGCGTCGGGATGAGGGTTTCCACCATGTACGTATAGATTGCCTTTAGTACGGGGAACAGGATTTCATCCCAGAACTTTTTGATAGCCTTGAACACACCCTCGATGGCCGGCTGTAGCTTGTATTCCCACCAGACGATCAGCGTCGGGATGAGGTCGGTTATGACGTAGGTGTACAGCGCTTCCAGTGCCGGTTTGAGCGTTTCTTCCCAGAATCCAGCTATCGCCGCGAACACGCTTTCGATTGCGGGCTGTAGCTCCTCTTGCCAGTATTTGATGAGCGTCGGGATAAGGGTATCGACTACATATGCGAAGATCGCCTCGAACGCCGGTTTGAGCGTGTCCTCCCAGAATCCCTTTATGGCCTCGAACGCCGCGTTGATCTTGTCCCTGGCTTCCTCATTGGTCTGGTACAGATGCACCAGATAGCCTATGAGCGTGGCGATGGCAGCGACAATCAGCGCTATCGGATTCGCGGTGATTACTGCGAACAGCTTTTGCACTATGCCTATGATGTTGCTTATCTTTGAGGCGATGCTGAACGCTGCAATTCCTGCAATTATCCCACCTATGACCGGCAGGATCAGGTCGAGGTTCTCGATGATGAGCGGAATCAGGGTATCGACCACAAACGAGAAAATGTTGTTCAGCACAGGGTACAGGGTACTATCCCAAAAACCCTTGATCTTTATGAATACATCGTGGACAACCGTTGCCATATTTTCTATGACAGGTTTCAGCGCATCGAGCGTTTTATGGATGCCAGGAATCAGCTTATCCCTTATGAAATCAATGATGTCAATCAGAATGGGCTGTAGCACTGTTATCCAAAAGTCCTTCACGATACCACCGATCTTTCCGGCAATATCGACAATATCGCTCAGTATCTTGCGGAGCTTTTTGGTTATATCGTTTGCAACGGTTTTATTCCCGCCAGAAAAGAGTTCCGCAATAGCCGGAATGATCTCATTTCGGATGGTGCTTATGAACGACTTTGCGATCTGGGGTATCTGCTTTACAACGCCACTCACAACACCCTTTACCAAGGCAATTGCAAATTTGATTCCGTTAGAAATCAACTTCGGCAGCATTTTTGCCAGCATGGCAACACCGTCAGCGAGCACATCGCTGAACACCTGCATGGCTTTATCAATGCCGCCTTCTTTGAGCGCTTTCGTAATCTTAGACAGCCCATCCGTGCCAAACTGCACGAATTTCCTTATTGACGGGGTGAGCTTGTCAGAGATTACGATCTGCGCACCTTCCAGAGCTGACTTGAAAATGGTGATGTCGCCAGCCAGATTGTCGTTCATCGTCTCGGCCATCTTCTTCGACGCACCGTCGCACTCATCAATGGCTTTTCTCAGCTTTTGGACATCACCTGTGCCAGCGTTCATGATAGCCAAAAATCCAGACATTGCGTTTTTGCCTGCAATGCTTTCGGCGGCGGCTGCTTTTTCGGCTGGGGTCAGCTTATTGAATGCCTTTCGGCAATCATCAAGTATGTCGGAGAGATCGCGCATTGATCCATCCGCATTAGTTGTCGCAATGGTCACATTCCCAAGGTTTTTTCCGGTAATTTTAATGGGGTCGGACATCTTGTTCATAATCATCCGGAGCGATGTACCGGCCTGACTGGCCTTGATGCCCGCGTTCGCCATCAGTCCGATAGCCTCAGCAGTATCTTCTGCGGAGAAGCCAAGGGCACCGGCTATAGGCGCAGCATACTTGAACGTCTCACCCATCATGCTGACGTTGGTATTGGCGTTTGAGCTTGCCGCCGCCAGCACGTCCGCAAAGTGCGTCGAATCCTTTGCAGACAATCCGAAAGCGGTCAATGCGTCGGTGACAATATCCGACGTAGTGGCGAGCCCTTCACCAGAGGCGGCAGCCAGATTCATGACGCCCTCGATACCTTCCAGCATATCGTTGGTTTTCCAACCAGCCATAGCCATATAGCTGAAAGCATCAGCCGCCTCAGTCGCGCTGAACTTTGTCGATGCGCCCATCTCCTGCGCCTTATCGCGCAGATTGTCGAAGTCCTTTCCGGTAGCGCCCGAAATGGCGGCGACTTTCGACATGGCAGCATCAAAATTCATGCCAGTGTTCACCGACGCCGCCGCGAATCCCGTTATTGCAGTAGTCGCCGCGCCTATCGCTACAGTTGCGGCCTTCCCAATACCGGAGGCTATCGATCCTGCTTTTGAGGATGCGTCTCCCAACCCTTTCTCATATTCACTATCATCAAGAGTGAGACGCGCCACAAGTGTAAGCAAATCCATTTATTTCACCCCCTCATTGGGACAAGGCCAGCATTTTTGATTACATCAATTGCGATTTCATAGCCCGTTCTGGTGTCCACGGGCTTATATCCATCAATCCAGCGGTTGGTTAGTTCGGTCCCGCCAAATGCGTGACCGATGTTGTTGACCATCTCCATGAGCGCGTCTGTGATATACGCCCTATACCGCCGGTCATCGTATTTCTGTTCCAGTTCGTCCATGACGTGGTCTATGACATATCCACGTCCGTATAGGTCGAGCAGGTCTAATCTTATGCTTTGGCAAGCGTGGAAGTATTCACGTTCCCCAAACTCGCCAACGAGGTAAAAAAATCAAGAATCTCACGATTCCTGAGGATTTCAGAGATCGCTCCGAGAAACTCGGTCATGGGATGGTTGTCCAGGTCATCAGGCTCAACGAAACAGATGAGGCCCAGCAGCTCCGCAGTTTCCTCCGGGTAGTCGTCGAGGATAGCGTCGAGAATCTTGGAGAGATTGGTCTCCATTTGCTTCTGCATCGCTTCCTGTCGTTCTTCAGCCGTGGCCTTCTCCGATATTTCGGGAATGGCTTTTCTGATTTCCAGTACCTTTGTCAGTGTAAGCCATTTCGCCACGGCTTTCCTGATCTTGTTGGACTGTACCAGGAACTCTCTCGGTGTGCAATTTGCAAGAGTTTTCATGTAATGCCTCCTATAACGTCGAAATGCGGCCTGAGACGCGCTCAAAACATAGGAGAGTATAAATCTATACCCTTCATTTGAGCGCGTCAGAGGCCGCATAGAGCGCATCTTACGAGTTGACGGTGAGCGTGGCGCTGCCGTAGGCAATCGCCTTATTGGAAGAGTTGACCGCCACAACCGCAATCTTGGTATGACCGCTGGTGGGCGTGATGTCGGAGCCGCTGGTCAGCGCAGTCCAGCCGTCGCCGATGGTATCGCCATAGCTCACGGTGGGCGCGGTGGTTTCAGCGGTCTTGTACTTGTAGGATTCGCCAGTGCCCAGCGTATAGCCAGAAACGGCGATGTTGCTGTCACCGGAAGCCGTGCCAGCGGTGGAGGTCACGGTCAGCGCGGCGAGCGTCTGGGACGTGCCAGCCTTGACGTACACCTCATAGGGCGCGTCATCAATGTTGGTCAGGTCATAGTGACCATGGTACTCGAAGGGGAACTGGCCCTTGCCGTCCTTGGTCGTAGTGATCTGGAAGCCGGTGGTGTTGAGGGCATGCTTCAAATGGATTGCGATGAATCCCGCAGACCCAGCACCCACATTCTTGTCCGAATAATCGCCGATGAACCAGATGTCATCGAAGTCGCTTTCGCTCAGGATGTGGTCAGGGATGAAATGGGTGCTGTCGCCAGCGGCAAACCCACCAGCACCAGACAGAGCCGCCGCCTGTTCAGCCGTAACGGTCACATAGTTGCCGCTGAGAACCGGGTCGTAGCTCTTGATACGCTTGAGCTGCCATGTGTTGCCAGGAACGTTGTCGATGTCCTCGCCGAAATCCTCATATTCGGGATTGGCGTTGAAGCTCAGGCCACCGGTAGTCGCACCGAGAATGTTCCCGTATGCGCCAGTCGCGGGCGTGAAGCCATCGGTGACAATGCCCGCATTGATCTGGATGGTCTGAAAGGTATTTGCAGGAACCTGAGAATACTGCATGTTATCACCTCTATGTCGTATGTGCCATGATGGTGAAGTTCAGATACACCACTTTGAGCGTATCATCACCCTCCATTGGCATATTTTGGGCGAAGGGCGATCCCTTTGTGAGGTACACCGCCCCGCCGGATGTCGGTATGCTTATGCCCTCGCCAATGGCTGCTTTAATCTGGTCAACCTTGGCAATGACGGCGGCATAGGACGTACTCCTATACCACACACGGGCGTAAAAATTGCCTCCGTCATCCCAGTCCGGCTCAGTGAGCTGGTATGTGATGTACGGGGGCTTGACGGGCTGCATGTCGCCGTTCCCGTCCGGGAACTCATCAGGCACGTCATACTCGACAAACGCCGGTATGCCGAAGCCCGAAAAGAACTGGTTGAGCGCCTGAGCGGTGTACATCATGACGGCAACACCCACTTTTCGGCGGTCACTTGTCCGAACTGGAATGACGCCACTTGCGGCGTTGTGCTGTCAATGAGGTTGCTTGTCACCCGAAACACAGCCCCATCGGATTCCCGTCTGAACACATCATGAAAATCCAACGGCACAGTCTTGTCCGTGGTCACGGTGTACACTTCGGTCACGCCCTGCTTTTCAGCCATACGCGCCTGCATGGAGGAATCCTTGATAATCGCCGCCTGGAACTCTGCACCGTCTACCCATGTCTGTGTATACCCACCCAAACCATCGGCAAGGGTGCGTCTGTCCAGCATGGTACACGTTGTTTTCATCGTGTCGATCAGCATAATTTCCTCCACGGATTGAGAAGATGTCGGAATGTGCTTTGCCACGTCGGAGCCTCGGTCACAGTAGTTCCGCTCTTGCCGCCTGTAGCCTTTGAGTAGCTATAGCCACCGAAGCTCTCCGACTGGTACGGGCTGTCAACCACGTCGGCATACTTGGCTTGCCATGCATCGATGCTCTGGACAAGCGCGAGGAAATCCCGTGGCGGGCGCATATCCCAGATTGTTCCCTTGAACGTCTCGTCGGTCAGTTTTGTCGGCGGATAGACATACACGCCGTCATTCATGCGGGAGCCTCGGATGCAGAAATACTGACCCTCCATCAGCTCGGGTATTTCGATTGTGCCGTTCTCGATGCTGAAATCACCTTGAATATAGGCATGTACGAAATAATTATGGATATGGGCGCAAATCTGCTCGATCATGCTGTCCTCCGAAAAGATGGGGCCGCGTAATTGCGGCCCCGTGTTAGTCATCAGGATTTAGTCACGGTGACGGTGTACTCTTTGGAAGCCGTTTCATTGGTAACCGTGATCGTCAGCTCGTTCTCGCCATCAGCCCATGTGGCGTCACCGCCATTTTCAACTTCGGTTTCACCGAGCATAATCACGACCTCGGCATTCTCATCAGTAGCCGTAGCCGTCACCTTGTCCGCGTCATTGGTTGTCGTGGCTGTATACTCGACCACGGCGCTGTTAAACGTCGGGTCGAGGGTCAACGACCCTATCGTCAGCCCCGATAGGGTCGTTACGGGTTTTTTACCACGGTGGCGTTGCCAGCGGCCTGAGCACGACCATTCGCGTCAACGGATGCGACGGTGATCTTGGTATTCGTGCCGGGAGTGAGCTGCGCCGGGCTGGTCATCTCAGTCCAGGTGCTGCCCAGCTTCTGACCGTAGGCGACAGTCGGAGCAGCAGACGCGCCGAACTTGTACACATACTTCTCGTCAGCGGCGGGGGAATAGCCGCTCAGGGTGATTTTCGTGTCACCGGACGCGGTGCCAGCCTCGGAGGTAACGGTGATGCTGCCCAGAGTGGGCGTGGAATCGACCTGGCCCAGCACGACGCCGGAGGCGTATTCCACCATGAACTGGATGCCGGTCATGACCAGAGATTCGACCTGAGCACGCTTGTTCTCGGCGTTGCCGGAGCTGATGCCGATGTAGCCGGTCTGGTCGGCGGTCATGTTGAAGGCCCTCATGGCCTCGGAGGACACGGGCACATAGTACATGATGAGGTTTTCCTTGGCGGTGCTGTACACCTGACCGACGGGAACCTTGCTGTTCAGGATCACCGTGCCCATGCCCAGGAAGTCCTCGATATAGTTGAAACCGAAGGCCGTCTGCATGGTGATGGTCGCCGTGGACAGGTAGTCGGCGATGGTCAGCGGGTGCATGAAGTGAACGATCTCAGCGGAATCGTTCTCGAAGAGCACCTGCAGATTGCCCCAGGACTTTGCCAGAACCGCCTGGAGGGTGGAAGCGGCGACCACGGTCGCGTCGATGTCCATGAGGTAATTGAAGAAATCGGTGCGGATGCCGCTCTGGACGTCCTGCAGCAGCTTGTTGTCGGTCTGCCGCACGGCCTCTTCATAGCCGGACTTCAGGATGGCCTCAGCAGTAGCCGCCTTTCGCCACTTCTTCAGCGTGATCTCACCGATGGGCACCTTGTTCCGCCGGTACTGGCTCAGGGGGATGATCTCGCCCTCTGCGACGTTGCCGGACTGCAGCGTGCCGGTAGTGGTGTAGTAGTACATGGTCGTGCCGTCGATCATCGGAATCTTGCGGGTCACGCCCAGAGCCTCGATCAGCTTTGCAAGGGACGCATGGGTGAACCGCAGGACGAAATCGACCTCGCGGGCCTTGGCCATCTGCTGGGTGGTAATAACATTCGTTTCAGCGTCGGTGGTGACGTTGTCACCGAAAAGCTGAAGGTTCATGGTGAACAGCTCGTTCATTGTTTTCACTCCTTTTAGTTGATAATGAGCCATTAAAATCCGAACAGCTCATGGTTCTCGGCAATCGCCTTTTGACGCTCAGCAGTGTCCTTAATTTCGAGGATTTCCTGCTTGGTGCGCTTCCCGGGCGTTACACCGGCGGGCGGCGTCTCAACGTCCGCGCCCTTGGTCTGGGACTTGGCCTTGAAATCGGCCCAGTCCTTTTCGGCAGCCGCTTTCAGCTCATCAGCCTTTTCCAGCTTGCCATCCTCACCCAGCTTCATGTTGTCGAAGTTGGTGGCCCGGATGACGGTGTCGAGGTACTTGTCGGCGATCCCGGCCTCTTTCAGCACGGCGCGGTATGCGCTGACCACGCTGTCGCGCTTGGCCTTGGCATCGGTCTCGCCCTTGAACTTCTCGAAAGCCTTGTGCTCGTCGTCGAACTTGCCCTTCCACTTCTCAGCGGCAGCCAGCTTGTCTTCCAGGTCATTCTTGGCGGTGGTCAGCGTGTCGATCTCGTCCAGCTTGGCCTTGTAGCGGGACCTCGGCACGAATCCACGGCCCACGGCAGAACCGACGGCGGTTGCGGCCTTGTCGATGTCGATGACGCCATCCTCGCCGGTATACTTACGGAGGATGTCAGCGAAGTTCACCTTGGAGGTATCGTTGGAATCGACGTCGGCCTCGGCGGCATGGAATTGGAGATTGAGGTAAAACGGCTTATTCATGTTTTTTCATCCTTTCGCTGTTGACGGGTGCTACCCTGATGATGTGTATAATCCGCGTGTTGCGGATATAAAAACAGCGTCGGCCTTTCGGCGGGCGCTGGATTTACCATAATAAAAAGCGGAACGTCATCAGACATCCGCTTTATCCATTTTTTAGTTCGTTTTCGATTACGTTATTGTACTCTTTGAGGTGATCCTCAATCGCTGGGCGAAGGAATGGACGTGGCTTCTGCGGAAATCCGACATGCCAGTTGCCACCCTCATCCTGATAGTACCATTTGTCCAGCCCGCGACCACGTTCTCCATGGCTTTCCATCCATTCGGGCGGTGGCTGGTACTCCTTGCCGGTGCCCAGCTCTACATACGGAGCATAGTTTATATTGGAGCCTACCTCGACAGTATTTCCGTTCACTCGGTGTGTGATGCTATTTCGGAGTGCGCCGGTACGCCTGTACAAGCCCGCCGGAGTGGAGTAGACGACATCGTTCAGCTTTTGCTTGGCGTAGCTCTCAGCCATGCCGCCGATCTTTTCAAGGGCGCGGGCTATAGCCGCTTCGCTGGCTTTGCGTACCAGGTCTGAGTTATCTTCGGCGAGGATGATGTCAGCCATCAGTATATCCTTCCTTCAGCATGTGGTTCTTCCTCATAAAGCTTCCCATTGACCACTATATCACTTGCTTTCCACAGTGAATATATGGCTACATAAGCCGCTTTAAGAGTATTCGGCTTTGGTTTTTCTGGCTCGGCATAATATGATTGGGGGCAGCGAATTAATTCTTTCAAAGCATCAATAGTGTATATCAGCGTTTCTTCTCCATACTCTATACGAGTAATGTTATCTTCCTTTCCTTCTATAATTACCTGTTGATCTTCGAAATCAACACCGTAAATTTGTACTGTCCCTTTTGCTCTTATGCTGAACATATTATTTCACCAATACCATTAGTCCTATTAACCAGTCTCGCATTTCAGGATCGTTATTGTATTGATCTCTCTTGTACTGAATATTCATATCGCCGAACAATTCTTCGTAACCCTGTGATAGCAATTCAGTTGGGAATCTGTCCCGATCTGAACCGTAATCCTTGCCCATGTAAATATTGATAAATTTGTCCTTTTTCACCATTTCATCGTTTCCATATCCTTCATTTGGCCTGTATTTTTTTAACCTTTCAGCAGTTTCTCCGGATGTCCTATATTTATAAAATCCATCGGCGGCTTTTTGTAATCCTGGAACAGCATATTCAAGCGAATGCGCATATTCATGTATAGACGTTCCAATGCTTCCGTCTGTTCTTATATCATTTAGAATATCATTGAAATATGCTCTCCCACTTATTTGTTTTGCATTGAGCTTTCCTTTCTGCATGCGATATTCGGTCCATTTCTTTGGAAAAAACTCTGTTGCCGCATGTATGTCTTGCACACCTTTTGAATATGTGGTGTTACTTACAAGATTACTCATTATTTCTTTCTTGTCAAAACCGCCATATTCCTGCAATTCCTTCAAAACTTTTTTCATTAAATTGGCGTGTTCTTTGTTGAGCTTTCTGTTTAGTTCGCCACTTTTCTTCCGTATTTCGGATAGCCGTATACTCTTTTCGCTTGAATCAAATTCTTTAAGCGCTTTCTTTCTCTCACCCAATTTATCCTTTGTTTCACTCAGGATACGTTTACTCTCACTTTTCCACCATTTAGCTAATTCAGTTTCTTCGGTTTTCAAATGATTATATTGGCTTAAATCTTGTCCAAATTCTAAACCTAACTGCCTGTCTATTTCAGAATAAACTATGCTACCGGCTTTCCTGTATTCGTCAATGGTATAATCTCCATCGTGAATCAGTTCTTTTAGCCTTTCTGTAAATGGTATTTCCTGAATTGCTTGCTCTTGAGAGTTTTCCCGCTTCTTGTCCTCCCATTCCTCCTGCGACATATCCTTCACGCCATCCTCAGCGTCCCTGGCCTTCATCTCCTCTGGAATCTCCGGGTAGGCGTAGATTAGAGTGCATCGGCAGTTGTAGACGTTGGCAGGTTCCGCGTTCGGGTCACCGGGATAGTCGATCTCACCCAGCTCGCTCACAAACGGGTCGTCCACTTCCTGCACCTGTCCGTCCATTTCGACATGGGCATCGCGGGTGCGGTCATCCGGTATTGCCAGCCATTGCTTCTTGACCTTGATGCCGAGCGCCTGCGCGTGATGCAGTCCCTCAATTCGCCCGGCGTTCTGTGCGCCTGTATAGGCCGTCCTCGCGTTGCGCAGTGCGCTCTTATAGCACTTCTCGCCGGTGTCCCTCGCAATCCTCAGCGCAATCTGCTGAACGCTCTCGCCTTGGATTATGCCCTGAGCAATTGAGTTGCTTATCAGCTTGTTATAATAGGTGTACGCCTTGTCTTTCAGAACAGCCTTTTCGGGCGGCAGCATGGGCAGTATTTTCGGGTCACCTTTAATCAGCCGCGCCACGGTATTTTCATCATAGAGCGTGAAACCGGTGTTTATCCCGGTATCGTGTTCCAGACGGTAGCCAATATAATTCGCGTTGGTCGAGAACACGCCAACCTTCCCGTCCTTGATGACGTTCATGGCGACTTTGTCCGAATTGAGAAGCACCTGCCTGATCTGTTCTTTTCGCGCTTCCCATTGCTTCCCTTGGAATACCTGCCCGCGCATCCAGGCATCATAGTCGGCCTTGGACATCTTGCCATCCTTGACCATCTGCCTATAGCGCTTGTCACGCGCCTCGTGGGCCTTCTGCCAGTCTTTTGTCTTTTCCTCAACCTCTCGGGCGGCCTGCCTGTAAACCCGCGAGAGACGCCATTCTGCGCGTTTCACGGCGAGGTCTGTCTTTTGGCGGCCGTAGTCGATCATCGGTTATTCCTCCGTCTCCTCACTCTGCTGGCGTTCACCCATAATCTGCTGGACGATCTCTCGAACAAGCCCTTCCAGCTCGTCGGTGTTCTTGAAGCGCTCCTCATCCTGGACAGTCTTGCGCTGGATAATCTCATCCCGCATGTCCGGCGTGATGTTCGGCAGGAGGTTGATGATGGTTTCATCGTCAAGGTGCTCCGCTTCCAGCATAATCATCTCGACCTGCTCACGCTGGTTGACAATGCGGTTGCGCTTGAACAGCGGGACAGCCTGTTCACCCTCAATGCCCATCAGCGCCAAAAGCCGTTGGATAAAGTCGATGCACTGGTACTCGAAGTCATCAGCGTTCTCATCCATCGGCTGGTATGCTGCATCAAGGTGGTCATTGGTGCTGCTGGCACTCACGGCATGCACGTCCAGCGCCCCGAAATCCTCATAGATGGCTTTCCTGATGTGGTCAAGGTAGGCCATGCGCGATTCATATGGCACGTCCTGAACATACGGCTTCAAGCTGCTGGAATCAATGCCGGCGCTTTTAGTGTCGGCAGTTGCCACCCGGTTGATTTTGATGCGGTTCAAGAACTCCTGCAAATCCTCGTCATCCATACCGCCGCAGTTCTCAACAATCCAGTATATCTGGGCACAGTCTTGGAGGTCATTGGCGAAGCCCGATTGAATGAGGTCGAAGCTGTCAATGCGCTCCTTCATGCCCACAAGGGTTGACTGGTACAGCTCTGAGCCCTTCATGCGGATAATCGGGAGGGTGGAGTAATTCTCCGTGCCAGTCAGCTCGTAGCCGCCAGCCTCAGTGGTAATACCGTGGACGATGTACGCCCTCAACGGCTCAATGAGCTGGAACTCATAACCATTGCCGCGTGACCGGTACTTCGCATATCCTTCCTCGGTATACAGAACCGCCGTGACGGGCTTCTTATCGGCAAGCTGCCAGAATCGTATGCCAGCCCTCAGCGCCCCTGTGTCCTCATCGTAAAACGGCACGAACTCCGTCAACGGGAAGATGTACAGTCGGTCAAGGTTCCAGAAACCGAAGCACTCCCGATGTATCAGTGCCTTGTAGGCCAGCCAGTAAAACTGAGTGTCAAAATCCGCGCCCAGCTTTTCCTTGATGCTGTGATCCTGGAAGTCAATGCCGTTCCCGAGGCTGTATGTGCAGCGCTGTGTGTTCAACCGGTGAAAGAAGTTGGAGCTGATTTTATTGTTGGCTGCCGTCACGTCGGCGAAGCCCGGCCCGGCCTTTTCCTTTATCAACCTCGCGTAATTCCTCACGGTCACGTCCCGCTGATGATCGTACTCGTCGGCCTCTTTCGCCGTCAGGTACTCATGGCTGTTGAGGTGGTTACGGATCGCCATACCAATAAACGGGATCAGCTCACCCTTGTCTCGGTATGCTTCGTAATCCTGATAGGTGTATATCTCAGGCATAGTCTACCTCCGGCCCCTTGCGCTCCTTGCCCTTGCGTCTGTCATAATAGCGGCATACGACGGCTGCGGAATCTGCGGAATCATCGTGTTCGGCAGCGTCGTTATAGTCCAATATCTGCGCCAGATAGTCCTTATCCGTACCTTCCAGCCAGACGATGTTGTCCCACCATTTCCGAAGGTAGGTGGAGATTTTAATGTACTTGTTTTCCGGCTCACTATAGGTCTGTGCCTTATATCCGCGGTTTTTGATTTCCCGCGCAAGGAAGCCTTTGTCGGCGTTTAGCTCCACGTTAATCGGGCCACATTTCAATCGCTGTGCATCGGCAATGATGGCATCCAGCACCGTGTCCACATGCCCATGCCACATGCGCCCATACATGTAGATCGTATCGCCGATCCTGTGCCCGCAGGTAAAGGCCGTATAGTCGCCGCCGCCATAGGCCGCGTCAATGTGCGCGATGCCGTCATAGAGCTTGTGTGCGTCCGTCGTGAATGTCGGTGCAGTGGTAAACAGCGCGTCCTCCGCGGCGATATGGCGTAGCTCGTAGTTGGCAGCGAACAGGGAGGGCGTCATCGAATGGCGCAGGTCTTCAAGCTGCTGTTGATCCAGCATCCCGGTCGAATAGCAGTCCCACATCTCCGGCTCCGGCATAAGCTCGAAAGCATCCTCTTTATGCCACGGCGTACCAGTGTTGATGAACCGCCCGCCGGGATTGCAGATGTTTTGAAGCTCCATGTAGACCGCTTTCGTGCGCTCCCTTTCAGCGCGTGATATGCGGTCTTTCAGGTTCACTATGTCGTCCGTAATAATGATGTCCGCGTGCTTGCCCGTGATACTGCCGCCGATGCCGATGCCCTGTAGCTGCGCGGCCCCGCGCGGCGCGGCGTAGATGTTCAGCGTGATTTCACTTGACGTGTCCCGCGCCACCGCCAGCTCGCCGCCCGTCAGCGCGTGGTAAATATCGCGCATGATGTCCGTGGACAGGATGCGGTTGACGGTCTTGATGACCTCCGCCACGTCGCCGTCCGTCTTGCGCAAAAAAATGATGTTCTGGTCAGGGTGCCAGAGCATCAGCAAGGATATTGCCACACACAGGCATGTCGTCTTGTAGCTGCCACGGTGGGCTTGCAGCGTCATGTCGTCCTCGGATGTCACCATGCGCTTTATCCAGCCGCCGTGAAGGTCATCCCGGAAATCCGTATAGCCCAGGGCACGGCCCAGGGCTGCCGGGTGGGTGATGAAATACCGGGCCTTTTCTTGGTCTGTCATTGTGTATCACCCAACGCTTCGAACGCTTCATTCAGCGCGGTATGGTTGACTGTGACGATATTGACGTCGTTCTCATGGCGGTCTCGCCACAGGTCGGGACGGCGGTTTTTCAGCCAGAAGATTTGCGCCGTAGTGTCCGGCGGCACTTCCCGTGTTATGATGACGGTATGCTCCCGCTCAACGCCGTCCGCGTCCTTCCACTTCTCAATGCGCTTTTCCTTGACCTCAAACCCGCCCTTTGCCCGTTTGAGCAGCGCGTTTTCAACCTCAATGTCAACAGGCGCCTTGCCGCGTTTTAAGGCGTCTACAATCTCGCTATGTTCGTTCTGGTACTTATATAGGGTGGACACGTTAATCCCCATTTTGACGGCAATCTGCGCGTCTGTGAGGCCGTCTCGCGCCCACCCTTCTATTCGGAGTAGTCCGTCAGGTGTCAGCCACTCCGTGTATTTCGGCTTCGCAATAGTTATCCTCTCCTTTTTGTTCTGCCTTTTTTACTTTCTTCATTACGAATGTAGTTATGGGCAGTATGGCAGTTTCGATGCATACTTGCACAAACGGGCAATTAAGCACCATAATAATCTTCGTCTGTAATGGCAGGAACGACAAGCCGATAAACGTGAAAATGAGCCCGTCAACATACTTGCCGACAAGCGAAGAAACGATTGCTCTTGCTCCGAACCATTTCTCGCTGTTGTTATGCTTCTTCATAATCTGGAACACTTTGTCATTCGCGAAGTCGCCAAACCAGAACGCAATTACGGACGCAAAAGCAATCTGCGGCGTGTTACCCAGAATATTGACAAGCTGCTCCTGTTTGTCCCATGCTGCATTCCCCGGCATCGCTATCATTAGTGCAAAGAACAGTGAGCACATCACTGTACCGATAAATGCCCACGTAGCCGTGATTCTTGACCACTTGTAGCCGTATACTTCTGAGAACACATCACTCAAGATGTAGGTGATTGGGAAAGTAATGATTGAGCAGGTGTTAGCGAGTGTGGGTAGCCCAAACAAGTCTATACTCTTTACTACCATGATGTTAGCAAGAATAAGGCTGATAGTAAGGAAGAAAGTAAGGGACATCTGCATTGTAGAAACGTTCTGGTCTGGTACAAACAAACTCTTGATTGCAGTCTTGATCTTATTCACAATTAATTACCTCCGTGGTTTTTTTATAGTGGCATTTACTGCGTAACCACTTTTATTCAAAGATGGGTTTCTGCCCATTTTTGAAACTTAATCCATTCGCTGTAATTATGCAGCGCAACGGCACGGCTATCGGCGAGGCGATAGCCTTTTGGCACATCTTTTTTTATCATGGTTTTGCCGTCAAAGAAATACAAGTAGCCGAAACGGTTGCCTGTCGTCCATGCTGTACTGTCTACGCTGTCAAAATGGTATTCTGGCAGCTTTGTCAGTTTAGTAAAGCCAAGGCCATGAATCTTGGTGTGTCGCTTGTGGGCTTCTCGTATGAACCACGGCATGTATTGCTCAACGCCGCGCCATTTCTGACCCACGATGCCGCCAAGGCAAACATAGTCATATTCATCGCACATCCGCAGAAATTCGTCTTTGCCGCGAATTGGATGCCAGACGGGGATAGATTGTTTGCCTGTTTTCTTTTCAAGAAATCGTCGGAGCTTTCTTGCACCTTCGCAGCCGATGATGTAATCAAGGTCAAGTTCGATATACTTTTTTACATCGTTGCGGTTAATAAAATCTACATACCGGCTCGCGTATTCGTTCCAGTCTGTATCTTTACCTGCCTGCTGCATGAAAGTAAACGCGCCGCTGTCTAACATAAAATCGCCGTAGTAGGGTAATAAGCGCTCAGTGTCAGAATCAGCGTAAAAAAACGATTCAAGAATGAACGGCTTGTGCTCGCGGATAATCGGGTCGTACCCCCCCCCCACTCCGCCATGGGGCGACCCCGGCCAAGAACAGTCGCATTGATCTCTTTCCTCGCGCATTCTACCCGGCCCGCAAGAAATATCTTCATCAGGGCTAAGGCCACCCCCCCCCCTAACAGGGTTAGAAACATTTGCAGGCCGTTCGGGAATCTTAGTAGGGTGTGCGGGCTTGCCAGATATAGTTTCATCTACGTCAGGGCCACCCC
>Ga0310690_10000967_pt1 | contig 55003 bp, 47 predicted proteins | sample AusTroGonzalo_MG_2_FD_207661 | JGI IMG/M metagenome (GOLD analysis project Ga0310690, IMG submission 207661) | Bovine rumen microbial communities from tropical cattle in Woodstock, Queensland, Australia - Gonzalo_04 (v2) (version 2) | ecosystem: Host-associated > Mammals > Digestive system >... | reverse complement strand
TTAAAGCTGTTGGGGTAAAAATGAAAGAAAGAATTTTATACAGATGTTGGAATATGTAAAAAAACATACCGAGATTAGGCATATATTATTTGATATGCTTGATAGAATGACAAGAAATGATTTTGATAAGATAAAAATACAAAATCTTATTAAAGAAAATGATAAGGTAGTTCATTTTACAAGAGGAAATAAAAAGTATGATAAAAACTCTTCTTCCGATGACGAATTTATGATGGATATAGAAGTTGCTGTTGCTAAGAAATGGTCTAATGATATATCAAAGAAATCAAGAATGGGATTAATGGAAAAAGCTGAACAGGGTTATTGCCCAAGTTATGCTCCGATAGGATATAGGAATGTTATGGATAAAAAAATAGGTAAAAAAGTAATAGAAATATATCCTAAAGAAGCTGTTTTGATAAAAAAGTTATTTGAAAAAGTTGCAACAGGCAATTATTCAATGAATATGTTGGCAGAGGATTTTTATAAGGCTGGATTAAGAAATAGGTTCGGTGGAGCTGTTCATTTGGGAACGTATTATTTTATAATCAGAAATCCTTTTTATTACGGAGATTTTCTCTATAAAGGGATACTTTATAAAGGGCAACATAAACCGATAGTAAGTAAAGCATTATGGGATAAAGCCAATGATGTTTTAGGTGGAGAGCATAGACCTCATTCAACAAACTTTGCTTTCTCTAATATGTTGAGATGTGAGAGGTGTGATTGTTCAATACTTGCTGAACAAAAAGGCGATAACATTTATTATCACTGTAGTTTGGGAAGGAAGAAACATAGTATAAAGAAATACATAAAAGAAGAAAAAATGATAGAGCAATTCGGCGATATAATATCATCAACAGTTATTCCTAAAGATGTTATAGATGTTATCAATGACGGAATAAAAATAACATCACAAGAAAGAGATAATATAGAAAAGCATAAGAAAGAAATGTTGACAAAAGAAATATCACAGGCAGAGAAAGAACTGAAGAAATTATGTGATATGAAGTATTCTTCGGAGTATAATAACATAAGTGATTATGAGAAGAGATACATAGATAATAAAATAAATACATTGTTGGAAGATACAGGGACAAAGACAAGTGAATTAGAGGCAATGGGAGCTAATACGGAAGAGATAATAGACAAAAGCCAAAGAATATCTAATATATTATCGGATTTGAAAAGGGTTTATGATATTGCGGATAAATACGGTAAAGCAAATATTATTAAATTCGTATTAAAGTTATCAAAGTTAAATGCAGATAATAAAATAATACCAACTTTTAGAGAACCTTTTGATATGTTTTTCAACTTAAATAAAGAATTGAAAAGAAAAAGTGATAGAAAGGATTTTGATGGTATGGCAACATTTGATTTGAATTCTTTATATTTATATAATAATGACGAAAATATGGGAAATATCGGTGTAAAAACCGATATTTTTCCAAATCAAATTTGTATTGATAATACAGTTGATTTTGTGAAAAATTCCAGTTTTCGTAGGATTGGATGGATAGAGGTATGGAAAAATTATGAAAATAATTTGTGTAACCAACAGACTATTATGTAAAAATGATTTCTTAGAACAAATTGAAAAAATTTGTTCAAAAAATATTTATGCCATAATTTTGAGGGAAAAAGATTTGGATGATAAAAGTTATGAAAATTTGTTTATTGATTGTAACAAAATTTGTAAAAAATATAACATTTCTTTATTTGTTAACAGTAAAATAAATATTGCAATAAAGTTAAATTGTAAAAATATTCAACTTTCTTTTCAAGATTTTTTTATTAATCAAGATAAATTAAATTTGTTTGATAATATTGCCGTTTCCGTTCATTCTTTACAAGAAGCGACTATCGTGGAAGATTGGAAGATTGGAAGAAAAAAAGGAGTAGGAAAAAATATTTTTCTTATCGTGGGGCATATTTTTGAAACGGATTGTAAAAAAGGTTTAAAACCGAAAGGAACGAAGTTTTTAAAAGATATTTGTAATAGTGTAAAAATACCGATTTTTGCAATAGGCGGAATAAATGAACAAACTATAAATCAATTAAAAAAAATAAATATAGAAGGTATTTGTTTAATGTCATCTTTAATGAAGAAAAATATTGGAATTTGCTAAGCAAATTTTAAACTTTTTTTTAATGTTAAAATATTCTATAATTATAGATTATAAATTTTAAATTATAAATTGTTGTGTTGTGGGGGAAAAATGGCTATAACTTATCAAAAATCAGGTGTAAATATTGATGCCGGAAACGAACTTGTTAAAAGACTAAAGAAAAAACTTCCTAAAGTAGGCGGTTTCGGCGGTGCATTTCCTATAGAAAATACAAAATATAATTTGGTAAGTTCTACGGACGGTGTAGGAACAAAATTAAAAATTGCTTTTTTGGTAAATAAACATGATACCGTCGGTATAGATTTGGTTGCAATGAATGTTAACGATATTATTTGTGTCGGTGCAAAGCCTCTTTTCTTTTTAGATTATTTTGCTTGCGGAAAACTTAATGTTTCTTTGACGGAAAAAGTTATAAAAGGAATTATCGAAGGTTGTAAACAGGCAAATTCTCAACTTATCGGCGGGGAAACTGCCGAGATGCCGAGTTTTTATAAAGGCGAAGAATATGATTTGGCAGGTTTTGCAGTCGGTATAATTGAAAAAGGAAAAGAAATAACGGGAAAAGATATTAAAGAAGGTGATGTTATAATAGGTTTACCGTCAAGCGGTCCTCATTCCAACGGATACTCCTTAATAAGAAAAGTTTTTTCGGAAAAAGAATTAAAAAAATATTCCAAACAGTTGCTGGCTCCTACAAAGATATATGTTAAAGAAGTTTTAGCCGCACTTAAAAAATTCAATATAGGTAAAAAAAATAAAATTGTTGGTATTGCACATATTACCGGCGGAAGTTTTTATGATAAAATCGGAAGAATTTTACCGAAAGATGCACATGTTATAATAGAAAAAAAATCTTGGAAAGTTCCCGAAATATTTAACATAATTCAAAAGAAAGGAAATGTTCCCGAAAAAGATATTTACAGAACATTGAATATGGGTATAGGTATGGCAATTTTTGTCCGTCCCGAATATGCAAAAGAAGTAAATAAATTTTTTAAAGGTTCAAAAATCATAGGTTATGTTAAAAAAGGTTCAAAAGGTGTTGAGTTAATATAATGAAAAATTTAGCGATTTTAATTTCAGGCGGCGGTTCAAATTTACAGTCAATAATAGATTCTACAAAAAACGGTGTTTTAAAAGATATTGCAAAAGTTGTAGTCGTAATATCGGATAATCCTTCTGCTTACGGGCTTGAACGGGCAAAAAAAGAAAATATAAAAGCTGTTGCATTTGATTATAAAAATATGGATAAAAAAGCATATAATGCTGAAGTTTACAAAACAATAAAAGAATCTAAAGCCGATATTATATGTTTAGCCGGTTATCTTAAAAAAATTCCGGAAAACATAGTTAATGAGTATAAATCAAAAATATTAAATATTCATCCTGCTTTACTGCCAAATTTCGGTGGTAAAGGAATGTACGGACATTTTGTCCACGAAGCAGTAGTAAAAGCTAAAGAAAAAAAATCAGGAGCAACCGTTCATTTTGCCGATGAAAATTATGATACCGGAAATATTATAATTCAAAAAGAAGTTCCGGTATATGAAACGGATACTGCCGACGATGTTGCAAAAAGAGTTTTGGTTGTAGAACATGAAATTTTTCCTAAAGCAATAAAAAAAGTGATTGAAAGTGAGGTATAGAAATTTTCATCAAAAGATGAAAATTTGAGGTATGGATGTATAGAGAAATAGAGGTATAGAAACGGCAACTGCAGTTGAAGGGTTGAAGAGTTTGTTATTCCCGAATGTCTCTGTCGGGAATCCCGTCGTCATTGCGAGTTGATGTAATTGATGAAGCAATCCAGTGTCGTTGTAGTTTTTAAAGTAGTTAAACTCTAAGCCTTTAGCTCTAAGCTTTAAGCTGTTGTTAAATAATTTATAAAAAAGGGGAGAACAATGATACCAAGATATGCAAAACCTGAAATGGAAAGCATTTGGACCGACGATAATAAATTTAAAATAATGTTGGAAGTTGAAATTTTAGCTTCCGAAGCTATGAGTAAATTTGGTGTTGTTCCTAAAGCTGCAATAGATAAAGTTAGAAAAAAAGCAAAAATAAATAAAGACAGAATAAACGAAATAGAAAAAACAGTTAAACATGATGTGATTGCTTTTTTAACAAGTGTTGTTGAAACCGTAGGACCTGAAGCAAGGTTTTTGCATATGGGTATGACATCGTCGGATGTTTTGGATACTTCGCTTGCCGTTCAGATGAGGCAGGCTTGTTTGTTGCTTATAAAAGAAACTAAAGAACTGATGAAAATAACAAAAAAATTAGCTTTCAAATATAAATACACTCCTACAATGGGTAGAAGTCACGGAGTTCATGCAGAGCCTACAACATTCGGTTTAAAAGTTGCAAATTGGTATAGCGAGCTTAGCCGTTCTCTTGACAGATTAAATTATGCTTTGGAAACGGTAAGCTATGGAGCCATTTCCGGTGCGGTTGGAACTTTTGCTCATTTAAGCCCTAAAGTTGAAGAATATGTTTGTAAAAAATTAAATTTAAAGCCGGAACCTGTTTCGACACAAATTGTTCCAAGGGATAGACACTCAATATTTTTATCAACAATTTCTCATGTCGGTGCTAACCTTGAAAGAATAGCACTTGAAATAAGGCATTTACAAAGAACAGAAGTTGCAGAAGCCGAAGAACCTTTTACAAAAGGTCAAAAAGGTTCATCTGCAATGCCACATAAAAGAAATCCGATAATATCTGAAAATGTTTGCGGTTTTGCAAGGTTGTTAAGAGGTTATGCTGTAACGGCTATGGAAAATATTGCTTTATGGCACGAGAGAGATATAAGTCATTCTTCAACGGAAAGAATAATGTTGCCGGATGCGACAATGGGGCTTTTTTATATTTTAAAAAGAATGCAAACTTTATTAAGCGGTTTAAATGTATATCCTGAAAATATGAAAAAGAATTTGAACAAAACACATGATGTTATTTGCTCTGGAACCCTTCTATTGACATTAGTTGATAAAGGTTTAACAAGAGAACAAGGTTATGCAATTATGCAGAGACTTGCATTTTCCGCAAGAGAAAAAAATATAAGCCTTGAAGAAGTTGCATTAAAAGATGAAGAAATAAGAAAATATATGAATGAGAAAGAAATAAAAAGAGACTGTGATTTATCACCGCATTTCAAAAATGTAGATTTTATTTTCAAAAGAGTATTTAAGAAATAAGAGGAGATAAAATGTCGAATAAATTTAAGTATTATTTGAACAATGACGGAAGTTTTGTAATTGAAAATTATAATTTGGCACCGACTTTTGCAAGCTTTTTCCCGGGAATTGCCGGTGTAAAAGGTATTCCTATGTGGGCATATTATGTCAACAGAGGACAAGGTATTTGTACATTCGGAGTAAAAAATAAAAATTATGCAATAATGGAATTTTATCCTGCAAATGTAAGTTATAATTTGGTTAGTACTTTCGGCTTTAGAACTTTTTTGAAAATAAAGAAAGGTAAAGAAATAATTTGTTATGAACCGTTTAAAAATAATAGTGCAGATACGAAAAATATAAAACAAAATATGTACATTTCATCTTATGATTTAACAATAGAGGAAATAAATAATAAAATCGGAATTAAAACAATAGTTACATATTTTACATTGCCTAATCAACCGTTAGCAGGGCTTTTGAGAAAAGTTTCCGTTGAAAATTTATCAAAACAAAATATACAGATAGAAATCGTTGACGGTATGCCTAAAATTCTTCCGTATTATGTTAATTCTTGGGCTCAAAAATTTATGTCAACAACAATACAAGCATGGACGAAAGTTGATAATTTTGATAAGACCGGAGTTCCTTTTTACAGATTAAAAGTTGAAACCGATGACAGACCGGAAGTTGTAGAAATTACCGAAGGTAATTTTTATTTTTCACTTATTCAGAATAAAAAAACCGATATTATAATTGACCCTGAAATATTGTTCGGTTCAAATACGAGTTTTGAATATCCCGAAAAAATATTTAATGAAAATTTTGTATATCCGAAAAAACAGTTTGCGGATAATAAGTATCCGACGGCATTTTCTTATGTTAAACAAAATTTAAAAGCCGAAAGTAATATAGTTCTATATTCTATAATAGGGCATATTAACAGTGTTCAGGCATTAAATATTTTTGTTAAAAATTTTGATAAAAATTATTTTGAAATAAAACAGGAAGAAAATAAAAATTTAATAAATTCAATCACTTCAAATATGGAAACACATTCTGCAATTCCGGAATTCGATATGTATTGCAGACAGAATTACCTTGATAATGTTATGAGAGGAGGACTTCCGATAGAATTTAAATACAATGATAAATCTGCAATGTATTATGTCTTTTCAAGAAAGCACGGGGATTTGGAAAGAGATTATAATGAATTTCAGGTTTCCCCGAACTACTATTCACAAGGTAACGGAAATTTCAGAGATGTTAACCAAAACAGAAGGAAAGATATTTTCTTTAATCCTAATGTAAAAGACAGTGCAATAAAAATATTTTACAATTTATTGCAGATAGACGGATGTAATCCGTTGGTAGTTAAAGGAACTCTTTTTACATTGAATACCAAAAGTAATCAATATAAAGAAATAGTGAAAGATTTAATCAATAAAAATGATGAAAAAAAATTAAACGAGTTTTTTCAAAAACCGTTTGAACCGGGTTCGCTTGCAACTTTTATTGAGTTTTCAAAAATAAAAACAAAAATAAAATTTGAAGATTTTATTTCGAAGGTTGTAACCAATTCAAAAGCACAAAATGATGCCGATTTCGGTGAAGGTTATTGGGTTGACCATTGGAAATATAATTTTGATATTTTGGAAAGTTTCTTGTCTATTTATCCTTATAAGAAAAAAGATATGTTCTTTAATGATAAATCTTTTATATATTATGACTCAGATCATTATGTTTTACCGAGAAGTAAAAAATATGTTTTAACTCCGCAAAATACAGTAAGAAGGTTCGGCTCCGTTACACAATCGAAAGAAAAAGCAAATTTAATAGCTTCACGAACGGAAAATCCTAATGCATTAAGAACGGATAAAGGTAAAGGAAAAATTTATGCTTCAACATTGGCATCAAAGTTTGTTACTTTGATGACCGTTAAATTTGCAACATTGGACAGTAACGGTATAGGTATAGAAATGGAATCGGATAAACCCGGTTGGTATGATTCTTTTAACGGATTACCGGGAATTTTCGGTTCTTCCACACCTGAAGTGTTTGAATTGAGAAAAATGATGATGTTTTTTGCAGACCTTTTAAAAGAAAATAAAAATGAAAAAATTGCCGTTCCGGTTGAAGTATCAAAGTTATTTAAAGAAATTTATAAATTGTTAAATTCAAATTTAACTGCATTTGATTTTTGGGATAAAGCAACTACCGCAAAAGAAAATTATAGAGAATCCGTAATAATGGGAATAGACGGTAAAGAAGAGATTTTAAAAACGGAAGAGTTAATTGATTTTATTGATAAAGCCGTTAAAAAAATAAATGTCGGCCTTAAAAAAGCTATTGATCACAAAACAGGGTTATACTTTACTTATTTTAGGCAGGAAGCAGTAAAATATAAAAAGAATAACCAGATAAGTATAAAAGGTTTACCCTGTGTAACGGTAAGTAAATTTAAAACTTATCCGTTACCGTTATTTTTGGAATCGGAAACTCATTATATGAGAATGTCTCAAGATAAAGAAGAGGCCAAAAAACATTTTACAGCTCTTAAGAAAAGCAGTTTGTATGACAAAGAGCTTAAAATGTTTAAAGTATGTTCTTCGTTGGAAAAAGAATCAAATGAAGTCGGAAGGTCGAGAGTATTTTTACCGGGATGGCTTGAAAACGAATCCGTATTTATGCACATGGAATTTAAATATTTATTGGGGCTTTTAAAAGCAGGTTTATATGAAGAATTTTTTACATCAATAAAAACATGTTTCCCTTGTTTTTTAAAACCTGAAATTTATGGAAGAAGTATTTTGGAAAATTCTTCTTTTATTTCTTCAAGTGCATTCCCGGATAAAAGAAATTGGGGAAGAGGGTTTGTTGCAAGGCTTAGCGGTTCGACTGCAGAGTTTATAGATATGTGGCTTACAATGAGTTTAGGTTATAAACCTTTTTATGTAAATGATAAAAATGAACTGGTATTTAGTTTAAAACCTATAATTAAGGGTGAGTTTTTTGACAAGAACGGTGAATTTAAAATAAAATTATTTTCTACGACAGATTTAATTTATATAAACAAATCTAAAAAAAGTACTTATTTGCCGAATATAAATATAAAGAAAATTGAAATTTTATGGGATGACAATAATAAAGAAGTTATTGACGGTAGCAGTATTGCCGGTATTAAAGCGGAAAAAATAAGAAACAGACAAGCAAAAAAAATAACTTGTATATTTTAATCAAACTAAATGAAAAACAAAAACAGGGATATTAAAAAATATCCCTGTTTTTTGTTTATTCTATAAATACCGTTTTATCTTTTGTAGAGTTTTGGTCGGTATCATCTTCTTCGACGGTTGCAACACCGGAATCACTTCCTAAACTCATAAGGTTTGAAACACTTTTTTTAAGAAAGTTTGAAGCAAGATTATTAAATAAAGATTGTGTAAGTAAAGATGTAACACTTCCTAAAAGACTTAAGCTACCTTTAGGTTCACTGATTGTTCCTGCAATTTTTATTGTTAATGGCATAACACCGTCTTCACTTAGTTGCCTTCCGGGTGCCGCATTAACTTTCATCTTTAAACTTTCATCTATAAAATTTATATTGCCACCGACTTTAAATGAAAAAACATCAGATAAAAAAGAACAGTTTTGAAAATTGGCAACACCTTTTACAAAATTTATTACCGTTTCAAATTTTTCAAAATCAAGTTTACCGTTTATTTGTTCAGGCTCTGTTTCCGTTTGTTCTTCGGTATCGGTTTTGTTTTCGTCCGATGATACGACATTTCCAATACTTTTTAATACATCAAGAACATTTAATGTATTTATAACTTTACTTACAACTACAAGTGATGTAAACATAACTTTCATTAAAGCATTGGAATCCGATAGTTCGTATAAATTTTTTATTGTTCCTGTTCCCGTAAAAAATGCAATGTTGCCGTGAGTTTTATCCAATTTAGGAGTGATATTTGATAAATTTATTTTTAGTGAAACATTCGAGCCCGAAAAGAAAGGTGAATTTATTTCTTTTATATCGGAATTTGCTTTAATATTAATTGAATCAAGCCATTCCGGAAAACTGCTTTCCTGTTCGGATTTTTTTCCTTCCTGTTTTACTTCCGGTTCTTGTTTTGTGTTTTCTTTTCTATCTAATGATTTAATAACTATTTTTTTTGAGTTGAAATTTGTAGTAATATTCATTATTTTATCTTTAAGTGTATAAGAAAAATTTGCAAAAAAAGGAATTTTATTTAAATTACCTGTTATTTTTGGTGTTGAGATATCGGATAAACTTTTTAAGTTAATTGTTGAATTTATATCGTTTAAAGTTCCTGCCTGTTCTACAAAAGCACCTATTTGTATTAAATCAATATTCCCTTCAATATTATCATTTGTTAAATGGATACTTGACTTGATATTACCGGTAGGTTTATATTCCTTTACAATATCTGAAATTTCAGTTAATTTATCCAATACGAAATCCGTTACAATATTGAAATCGTAAATCATTTTTGAATAATTTAAAAATCCTTTTACATCAATAACAGATGAGAGAATTTCAGTATAAATTTTTTCTATGGTAACAGTTTCTTTTTCTAAATTTGTTTTTATTTCAGACTGCAAAGTAATAAGCGGAACATTAAATTCCGTAACTGAAAAGTTTTCATCTTTCATTATATATTTAATGGTATCTGAGGATAAATCTTTTATTTTTATATTTAAAGATATATTAGGGTTTAAAAAATTATTAACTTTTCCGGATGTTGTGATTGTTGTCTTATCCGTTTTTATAAAAAGTTTATTTATGTCAACAATTGCATTTTGTAATTGTAAACTGTTTAAGTTACAAACGGAATCAATAGTTATAATTATTTCCGGAATATTTATAGTATTGTTTACATCTGCAGATATGTGAATACTACTTTTTATATCAAAAGGATTTGTTAATGATAAATTTGATACATCAAAATTAAAATTAAAGATTTTGGTCGAAATATTTTCTTTTTCGTCAAAATAAATAAATTCAGCATCTCTTATTTGAATGGTTTTGCACATTAAGTCCAAAACATCATCATCTTCTTGTTTTCCTTCTTTAGTTTCTTCCGGTTGTTCTTCGGCTTTAGTAAATAATGGTGCTTCCAAAATTCTTTCAAAATTAAATTTCTCTTTTTTGTCTTTTGATATTGTTATTGACGGTTTTGATATACTTATTCTAAATACATGAATCTTTCCAAATAATAATCGAATCGGAGCAAAATAGAAAGTTATTTCATTAATCGATACAAAACTTTTGGGCTCATCTTTTATTTTTATATTTACATTATTTATTGAAAAATAGAAAAGGTTTGCAGATATATTATTAAAATCCAATTGTAAATTAAGTTGTTCATCTGCAAAAGAAGTTATTTTGTTTTTTATCCTTTCGGTTTGAAGTATATATGTTAAAGAGTAATGAACTGCAATACAGAAAACAAAAATTGCTGTGATTAAACATATAAACAATATAATTATTTTTTTTAATGTCCAAAAGTATAAAAATTTGGTTAAAAGTTTTTTCATGATTTCACCATTATTAGTTAAAATATAATAGATTAATATACAATAGAATAAAAAATATTTCAACTAAAAAATTGCTAAACAATTTTTAGAGTTGATGAAGGTATGGATATATTGAGATATAGAAATAACCTTAAAAATAACTTAACTAATTAACGATAATAAAAATCGCTGTGCGATTTTTAGAGTAGAAGTAATAGATGTATTGATGTAAACGGCAAACAACAACAACTTTTAAAGTAATTTTTTTATTGACATTTAACATATAAAAATATAAAATAAACAAATAATTTTGTTTTTCTATAGTGTTTAATGTATACGGCGACGTAGCTCAGGGGTAGAGCAGAGGACTCATAAGCCTTTGGTCGGTGGTTCAATTCCACCCGTCGCCATTTTGTTTTGTGATAAGAAGAGGTTAGTTTTATGAGAGTGGTACTTACAGGAGCAAACGGGTTTGTAGGCAGCCATATACTTGAAAAGTTATTGTCAGATCATCATGAAGTTGTTTGTCCTGTTAGAAAAACATCAAATTTAAAATTTATAGAAAATTGTAATGCGATAATAAAATACGGCGATTTGAATGACCCTATATTTATAGAACAGTTGATATCAAATGCAGATATCGTAATTCACTGTGCCGGTTTGGTAAGAGCTTTAAATTTTGATACTTATTACAGAGTAAATACTGCAATTACGGCACAAATTGTTGAAGCTGTAAAAAACCACAGAGAACATATAAAGAAGTTTGTATATATTTCTTCACAGTCGGCAGTGGGTCCGAGTTTGTCTCCACTTCCTAAAAAATTTGGAGTTGAGGAACCTGTTTCCGATTACGGCAAAACAAAGTTGTTTGCTGAAAAAGAAGTTATAAAATTGGATGGCTTTGTTCCTTATACTATTTTGAGACCTGCTGCAGTTTACGGACCGAGAGATAAAGATATTTTTACCGTATTTAAAATAGTTCATAATAAATTTTCTTTAAGAACTACATCAAAACATCTTGTTCAAATAATTTATGTTGAAGATATTGCAAAAATAATTGCGGAAATTATAAAAGCGGAATATGTTACCGATAATAAGATTTATCCTGTTTGTGACGGTAATATTTATTCTTGGAGAGATGTTGCCGACACTATAGCCAAAGTTAATTATGTTCCTGTTAGGTTTACTATTCCTGTTTTTGATTTTATTTTTAAATTGGCAGGTATGTTTTACGGCTTTGTTGAAATGCTTACTAGAAAATCTCAAGTTTTAAATACTCAGAAAGTAGGGGAGATTTTAAAAGAAAATTGGGTTATAGGGAATAGTCAAATTGTAAATGATTTAAGTTTTGAATTTGAAAAACTTGAAACTGGTGCAATAAAAACATACAATTGGTATAAAGAGAATAATTGGTTTTAGTTTACTAAATTTGTTTGTGGGAGTTTTTAATGTCAAACGATATTTTTGAAAAATGTATTAAGTTTACTGCAGCAAGAGATTTACAAACAGCAGGAATATATCCATATTTTAAAAGAGTTGAAACTGTTCAAAGTCCTGTTGTTAAAATTGACGGTAAAGAAAAGATAGTATTATGTTCAAATAACTATTTGGGTCTTGCAGACCATCCGAAAGTTATAGAAGGTTCCGTTGCGGCTGCCAAACAATACGGAACATCTTGTACCGGTTCAAGGTTTGTAAACGGAACTAACGACTTACATGAAAAAGTTGAAAGAAAATTTGCAAAGTTTGTAGGTAAAGAAGCGGCTATACTTTTTACTACCGGTCATCATTCAAATTTAGGAGCTATTTCTTCTTTGGTTGGTAAAGGAGAATTTGTTATTACCGATAAATTGGATCATGCTTCTATTATAGATGGTTGCAGATTATCTTTCGGCGGAGAAATGTTGAGATTCAGACATAACGATATGGGTGATTTGGAAAGGCAACTTATAAAAGTTCAAGCTAAAGGAACATCAGCATTGATAGTTGTTGACGGAATCTTTAGTATGGAAGGTGATATTGCAAAGTTTCCGGAAATTTCTGCACTTGCAAAAAAATATGGTGCAAGAGTTTATGTAGATGAGGCACATTCTCTCGGAGTTCTCGGTAAAAATGGTAAAGGAACGGGTGAGTATTTTAATATGGAACCTGAAGTTGATGTCTTAATGGCAACAGCTTCAAAATCGCTTGCTTCCATCGGCGGATTTATAGCAAGTAGAAGTGAAGTTATTAATTATATTAAACATACTGCAAGGTCATTAATATTTACGGCAGCATTACCACCTGCTTGTGTAGGTGCAATAGACGTTGCTTTGGATATTTTGCAAGATGAACCTGAAAGAAGAGCTAAACTTTGGGAAAACACAAATAAGATGAAAGAAGGATTCCAATCTTTAGGCCTTGATACAGGAACATCTGAAACTCCTATTATTCCTATAACAGTAGGTGAAGATATGAAAGCTTTCCAAATGTGTGCAATGTTGTTTGAAGAAGGTATTTTTGCATCACCTATAGTTAGCCCTGCAGTTCCTGAAGGAAAAGCAATAATAAGAACAAGTTATATGGCAACTCATACAGATGAACATCTTGAAATGATTCTTGATAAGTTTGAAAAAATTTCAAAACAACTCGGAATAATTCCCGGTGGAAATACAAGGAAAAGATCCGCAAAAAAATCTTCATACAATATAAATAATAAAAGATGGAATTTCTCTTTTTCAAACAATAAATTTGCGGCTGCTACAAAAAGATGGCTTAAAAATTTATGGTTCACAAAATAATGGCTATTATCGTAAAGAAGATAAGTTTTGAACAAGTAGATATTTTTATAGATTTTCAATATAAACTTTATAAGGATAATCCTTATTGGGTCCCGCCTTTAAAGTCGGAATTAAAAAAAACTTTATCTGATAAGAATCCTTATTGGAAACATTCAAAAAAACAATTCTTCGCCGCATATAATCAAAATAATGAAGTAGTAGGAACGGTTGCAGGTATAATTGATTATAACTATATTGAATTTCAAAATGAACAAATAGGTTTTTTCGGATATTTTGAAGTTGTTGATAATGTTGAAGTAGCGAAAGAACTTTTTAAAGCGGTAAAATTTTGGCTTGCCGAAAACAATATAAATAAAATGATGGGTCCTATGAATCCGTCAACAAACGATGAAGTCGGTTTTTTATATGAAGGTTTTGACAGCAGTCCTAAATTATTAATGCCGTATACTCACAAATATTATTTAGAGTTGGCGGAAAAATGCGGCTTGAAAAAAATTAAAGAACTTTATGCATATAATATTCCGGTTGCTTTAGATGACAGAATGCCAAGGTTGACAAAGGCATTAAAAATTGTTCAAAAAAGAAACCCTAATATAACAATAAAAACTTTTGATAAAAAAAATTTTAAAAAAGAGCTTGAAGATATAATTGATGTATATAATTCAGCTTGGGAAAAAAATTGGGGTTTTGTTCCTTGGACAAGAGAAGAATTTAAAAATATTGCAAAAGATATTGTTAATTTGGCAGACTTTAATATTATAATGCTTGCTTGTGACGGAGATAAAACAATAGGTATGTTGATTGCAATTCCAGACTACAATTATGTGTTTAAAAAAATGAACGGAAGTTTGTTTCCTACGGGTATTTTTAAATTTTTGTATTATAAAAATAAAATTAAAGATTTACGACTAATGATAATGGGTGTGAAAAAAGAATATAGAAAAAAGGGTATAGAAGCATATATGGCACTCGAAGCCCTTATTAATTCCGTTAAAGGCGGTTATCAAAATTGCGAATTGTCGTGGATTTTAGACGATAATATTATGACACAAAGAACGGCCGAAATGATGAGCGGAAAAATTTATAAAAAATATGCCGTTTACGGAGATTAAAATATGAATATACTTGTTACTGGAGGATGTGGTTTTATAGGTAGTAATTTTGTTAGGTATATGCTTAATAAATATAAAGATTATAAAATAGTTAATCTTGATTTATTAACTTATGCAGGTAACATAAAAAGTTTGGATGATGTAAAAGATAATCCTAATTATTTATTTGTAAAGGGTGATATAGCGGATAATAAATTGGTTGATAAAATTGTTTTGGAAAACCAAATAAATGTTATTATTAATTTTGCTGCAGAATCCCATGTGGATAGAAGTATAACCAATCCTGATATTTTTATAAAGACAAATGTTTTGGGAACACAAAATTTACTTGAAGTTGCCAAAAAATATAAAATAGAAAAATTTTTTCAAATATCTACCGATGAAGTTTACGGATCACTCGGAAAAACAGGTTTTTTTACCGAAAAAACACCGTTAAGTCCTAACAGTCCGTATTCTGCAAGTAAAGCAAGTGCGGATTTACTTGTTATGGCATATCATCATACTTTTGGTTTGCCTGTTAATATTACAAGGTGCTCCAATAATTACGGTCCTTATCAGTTTCCCGAAAAATTAATTCCGTTGTTTATAACAAACCTTATGGAAGGTAAAAAAGTTCCTTTGTATGGTGACGGTTTAAATATAAGGGATTGGCTTTTTGTTGACGATCATTGTAGTGCGATTGATACCGTATTACATAAAGGTAAAAACGGTGAAATTTATAATGTCGGCGGAAATAACGAAAAAACAAATAAGTACATAACCGAAACCGTTTTAAAATATTTAGATAAAGATGAAAGTTTTATAAATTATGTTGCAGACCGTTTGGGACATGACAGAAGATATGCTATAGATGCAACAAAAATAAAAATGGAACTCGGTTGGCAACCCGAATACAAATTTGAACAGGCAATACAAAAAACAATTCAATGGTATTTGGATAATAAAAAGTGGTGGCAGTCGTTAAAAAGCAATATATAATTTAGAATTTAATGATAAAGAGGGCAATATGATAATTTTAACAGGTGGTGCAGGTTTTATAGGCAGTTGTTTTTTATGGAAACTTAATCAGGAAAAAATAGAAGATATTTTAGTTGTTGATCATCTTGATAACGGTGAGAAGTGGAAAAATCTTGTAGGAAAAAAGTTTTACGACTATATGCAAAAAGAAGATTTTCTTCAAGCTGTTAAAGATAAAAAAATTCAAAAACCTCAAGCTATTGTTCATTTGGGAGCTTGCAGTTCCACAACACAAACCGATGCAAATTATTATATTCATAACAATTTTGAATATTCAAAAACATTGGCATTATGGGCAATGGATTTAAATGTTCCTTTTATTTATGCATCGTCTGCTGCAACTTATGGTAACGGAGAAAACGGATATGACGACAAATGTGATATAGATAAACTTGCTCCGTTGAATATGTACGGATATTCAAAGCAACTTTTTGATTTATGGCTTTTAAGAAATAAATATAATAATAAAGTTACCGGAATAAAATTTTTTAATGTGTTTGGACCCAACGAATATCACAAAGGTTCAATGAAAAGTGTTATATGTAAAACTTATGACGATGTCGCTCAGAAAGGTATTATAAAACTCTTTAAATCTTATAATAGTAAATATGCGGACGGTGATTCTTTAAGAGATTTTGTTTATATAAAAGATGTTGTTGAAGTTATGATGTTTTTATTAAATAATCCCAAAAATACAGGATTGTTTAATATAGGAACGGGAAAGGCAAGAAGTTGGAATGATATTGCAAAATCAATGTTTGCGGCAGTAGGAAAACAAACAAATATAGAATATTTTGATATGCCTGAAATTTTGAGGGGAAAATATCAATATTTTACAGAAGCAAAAATGGATAAAATAAAACAAGCAGGTTGTAATCATAAATTTATGGAACTTGAAGATTCCATAAAGGATTATTGCAGTTATTTAAAAAATAAAAGCTATTTATAAATTGTTGTTCTTTAATGTAGAATGTAAAATGTATAATGTATAATGTTTGTAAAAATGCAAAGCATTTTTGTTTTTTAGATTTTTTGCTATAGCAAAAAATAAATTGATAATTAGTCCGTAAGGACACATTAATTACAAATTATACATTCTAAATTATAAATTGGAGTCTTTATGGATTTGTTAAAAAAAGTTTTAAGTTTAAAAAATAAATCGATTTTGGTTGTCGGTGATACAATGGTTGACAGGTTTATTTGGGGAAAAGTTTCAAGGATTTCACCTGAAGCTCCTGTTCCTGTTGTAGAAGTAAAAAGTGAAACCGAAACATTAGGTGGTGCAGGTAATGTTGCAAGCAATATTACTTCTCTCGGTGCAAAAGCATATATTATTACGGTTATAGGTGATGACCTTAATGGGTTGCACATGAAAGAAATGCTTGAGGATAAAAAAATAAATACGAATTTTATTGTTGTAGATAAACAAAGACCTACAACTTTAAAGACAAGAATAATAGCTTCAAGTCAACAGGTTGTAAGAGTAGACAAAGAAATAAAAGGTGCTTTTTCCGGAAAAACGGAAGAAAATATTTTAAAGAGCATTGATGAAGTTATGAAAAAAGTTGACGGAGTAATTATTTCCGATTATGCAAAAGGTATAGTAACCGATAAAGTGTTGAAAGAAATTATAGTTCTTGCAAAAAGGAAGAAAATTCCGGTAACCGTTGACCCGAAAGTTGAAAACTTCAAAAAATATAAACATATAACTTGTATGACACCCAATACTAAAGAAGCAATTGAAGGGATGAATGCTCAACATCAAGGAATAAAAACTGATGCGGATATTGCCACACTCGGTAAAAAAATATTAAAATTTTTACAGTCCGATTCCGTACTTATTACAAGGGGCGAAAAAGGAATGACCGTAATAGAAAAAAATAAAGTTACACATATTCCTACAAGGGCAAAAGAAGTTTATGATGTTACGGGAGCCGGTGATACCGTTATTGCCACAATGACACTTGCTTTAGCTGCAAAATGGAAACTTGTCGAAGCTGCCGAAATTGCAAATTTTGCTGCGGGAGTTGTTGTCGGTAAAGTCGGAACTGCAACAGTTACTGTAGAAGAAATTTTAAAAACAATAAAAAATTTTACCGGAAAATAAATTATAAATATCCCTGTTTCTTTGATTTTTTATTAAATAAGTGATAAAATTACAAGAATATAGCGGATATGGCGGAATTGGCAGACGCGTACGGCTTAGGACCGTATACCGTAAGGTGTGTGGGTTCAAGTCCCTCTATCCGCAGTTAAAAATATTAGATAAATTTGATATTAGAAGATATTAAAATAGATTATGAATATATATGGGGGATTTAAATGTTTAAAAAATATTTGTTGTTAATTCCTTTTTTATGTTTTAGCTTGTTTGCCTGTGAACAGGCTGATATGGATAAAGCAATTGAATATCAACAAAAAGGTCTTTATAATAAAGCTATAAATAACTATTTGGCATTAATAAATAAAGGTAAAAAAGTTGCTCAGGCTCAAAAAAATTTAGCTGATATTTATTTGGAAATGGGAAAAATAAAGGAAGCTTTTGATTGTTTTAAAGCTTCTTTAAATATAACTTATGGCTTTGCATTAGATGAAGTTATAAGTTTAACTTCAAGCGGTAACAAAGAAATTAGGGAACAAGCTATAAAAACATTAACTGAAGTAAAAAATGAAGATACTATAAAATCTATATTTGAAAAGTTAATCGCTAAATTAAAATCTGAAGAATTTCATGAAAAATCAGATGCCCTTGAAGCTATTTTTGCATTTTCAAAAAAAGCTTCAATTATTACCGATGAAATATTAACTGTCTTTGATACGGAAAAACCTGTTGTACAAAATAAAATTTTATCAAATTTATTTAAAATTGCGGATGGAAATAATTCTCAAAAAATAATAGATAAATTGGAGTCAATAGCTCAAAATAAAGATGAGAGTATGTTGATAAGAGTTGCTGCAGTTGATTGTATTGCTAATATGAAGTCAAAAAATTCATTAATAATACTTATAGAACTTACCAAAGAAAATTCTTCTATTGCAGATTCTGCAAAAAATGCAATTGAAAAAATAGGTTTGCCTTCAAGAACTTTGGTTAAAAATTTGGTTCCCTTTTTAGAGGAAGGACAACCTGTTTCAACAAAATTGTTGGTATTAAAAATGTTTTCCGATATGAAGGCTGAAGCAAATGATACAGTTCCTAATATTATACCGTTATTAAAAGATAAAAATCCTAAAGTTAAAGAAGCTGCAAAGGATGCTTTGGAAAAAATAGGTCCTGCTTCACAAGCATGTGTTCCTGCTTTAAGTGAGTTGTTGGAAAATAAAGATGTTGATATAAAACTTAGAGCATTAAATGAAATAGTTGAAATAGAAGCTGTTAGTCAAACAATAGATAAAATTCGTCTATTACAAGGGGACTCAAGTAAAGAAGTTAGAAAATATGCTCAACAAATAGTAGACAATTTAAAGTAAAATATTTTTTATTTGTTTTATTGTCGTTACTTGTTTTTTATTTGTTTTTTTTTTGCTTGTTTTAACTTATAACCTAATAACCCTATAAACAATGAACTAAATTTATCCTACTTGTATAACTTTTGATACATTAAGGTAATTATTGTTTATAAAATTTTTGATTTCTTTGTTTTGTTCGGATTTTAATTGAGGGTCTTGTTCTATTATCAAAGCTGCTTTTTGTTTTGCCAGTTCTATTATTTTTAAATCCTTTATAATATTACCTGCTTTAAATTCTGGAAATCCGTGTTGTTTTGTTCCTACAAAATCTCCCGGACCCCGCATATCCAAATCCTGTGAAGCTATTTTAAATCCGTCATTGGTTTGTGTCATTATAAAAAGCCTTTGTTTTGCTTTTTTACTTTTAGCATCCGATACCAATACACAATAAGATTGTTTTTTGCTTCTACCTACTCTTCCTCTTAATTGGTGTAATGTTGCAAGCCCGAACCTGTCGGCATGTTCTATTACGATAACGGTTGCATCAGGAATATCTATACCTACCTCAATAACGGTTGTCGATATCAAAATATCAAAATTTTTATTTTTAAAATTTGTCATTACTTCATTTTTCTCTTTCGGTTTCATTTTTCCGTGCAGAAGTCCGACTTTAAAATTTTTAAAAACCGTTTTTGATAAATTTTCCGCTTCGGTAGTTGCCGATTTTAATTCTATTTTGTCGGATTCGTCCACCAACGGATAAACTATATATGCCTGGTTTTTCTTTTTGATTTCTTCCAAAACTTTTTTGTATGCTTCATGCTCGCTTACATAAGTCGTTTCTATAGGAATTCTGTTGGGGGGAAGTTGATCAATAACACTTATGTCCATTTCTCCGTATATCGTCATAGCCAAACCTCTCGGTATCGGAGTAGCCGTCATCATAAGAACATCCGGAGTTGCTCCTTTTGCAAGTGCCGATACTTTTTGCATAACACCGAACCTGTGTTGTTCGTCAATAACTACAAGGCTTATGTCTTTAAACTTAACTCTTTCTTCCATTATCGAATGTGTTCCCACGATTATGTTTGTTTTGCCTGTTGCTATTGAATTTAAAATTTCTTCTTTTTGTTTTGCTTTTTTTAGTACCGACGATGTAACCAAATCAATTTTAATGTTTAAGTTTTTTAATAAATTGGTAAAAGTTAAAAAATGTTGTTCCGCTAAAATTTCCGTCGGTGCAATTATTGCCGCCTGATAACCGTTTTCTATTGCAAGTAGAATCGCACTTAATGCAACTACCGTTTTTCCGGAACCTACATCGCCCATTAACATTCTGTTCATAATTTTATTGCTTAACATATCGTTAAAAATTTCGTTTATTACTTTTTTTTGTGCTTTTGTAAAATCAAAAGCTAAATTTTGTTTAAACGGAGATAAAAAAGTTCTTTTTATTTGATATTTTTGAATTTTGTTTTCTGCTAAATTTTTATTTTTTGCAAGCAAAATCATAAGTTGTAATATAAAAAATTCCTGTAAAGCAAAAGCCTGTCTTGCAAGTTCTCCGTCTTGAAGTGTATCGGGAAAATGTATCTTATAAATGGCATCGGCTATAGGCATTATATTTTGCGGAACTATATCCGGATAATACTTTGCAAATTCTTTTACTGCGATAGAAGTTAAATTAATTAAAGTTTTTTGAGTTATACCTAAAGTTAAATTATATGTCGGAAGTAATTTTTTAAAAAAAAGAGGTTTGTTTTCTTTGTTTTCTACGACTTCAAAATCTTCAACGGTAAATTTAAAAATTCCGTTTTGAATTCCGTAACAGTATACATATTTGCCTACGGATAAATTATTTCTTAAACTTTCAAAAATATCGTATTTGGAGTAAGGGGAAACTTTTCTGAAAAACTCGCCGGTAACCGTTCCGGTATCGTCCGATATATCTACACAAAAAATTGCCAAATTTCTTGATAGTTTTTTAGTATAACTATTTGTTATTTTCCCGAATATACATTTATGTTCGGAAAAGTTATGAAAATTTATCGGTGAAATGACGGTTCTGCCCTGGTAATCTCTCGGGAAAAATGTTAATAAATCGGCAATATTATATATATTAAGCTTGTTCAGTGCTTTTGCTCTTTTGGGGCCTACACCTTTTAAGTATTGTATATCTTGGTATAAATTCATTGGAAAATTATACAATTTATAAGTTTTACCTTGCAAATCTTTTAACACATTAATTTAATGTCAAAAAATGTAATTTTATTAAATAAAAAAACACAAGTATTTTTTTTGATTTATATTAAAAATAATGATATAATAAATAGATATTTTAACATTATTTGGAGGGTTGTTATAAAATGAAGAGTTTGAAAATTTTATCAGTTCTTATCGTGACGGTTTTGATGTTAATGTCTTGCTCTAAAGAGGAAACAGATTCCGCTGCTAAAGCTCCTGCTTATCAGCAAATGCTTGTAAGTGCAACAAAGAGTATAAAAATGGATGTTCCGTGGGATATCGAATATCCTGCACAAGTTGTAGGCTCTTTGAATGTTGAAGTTAGGGCACAGGTTGGCGGTATTTTAAAAGAAAGGTTATATAAAGAAGGGGCTTATGTCCGAAAGGGTGATGTTTTATTTACGATAGTTCCCGATGAATATAAAGCTGCTTTGGAAAAAGCGGAAGCTTCTTTGGCACAGGTAGAATCTACGGTTAATAATGCTCAAAGAGATTTTAATAGAATGGCAGAACTTATAAAAGATAATGCCGTAAGTCAAAAAGATTATGATGATGCTTTATCGGTTTTGGAACAGGCAAAAGCAAATCAAAAAGCTGCAAAAGCCGTTGTTGATGAAGCTCAAATAAATTATAATTATACTAAAGTTAGGGCTCCTATTTCCGGTATTGCAAGAAAAGAAAACCATTCCGTAGGCAGTTTAATATCAATTGCAGGTAATGATTCTTTGCTTACTACCATGGTTCAAATAAATCCTTTACACATAAATTTTTCTATACCGAGTGCACAATTAAATAACTTAAGAGATAATATGTTAGAACAAAAAATGAAAATAGACAAAGTTGTAGTTGACATAATATTGGACGACGGCAGTATTTATAAAGAACACGGAAAAATTATTTTCTTTGATAGTGTTGAAGATCCAAATACCGCTTCAATTGCTTTAAAAGTTGAAGTCCCTAATCCTAATGTAGATATGATGTCTTTATATCCCGGAAAATATGTTAAAGTTGTTTTAAGAGGAATTATTGCTAACGATGCCGTTTTGATTCCGCAAAGTGCAGTAAATACTTTACCTACCGGAGAAAAAGTTGTTTATGTTATAAATACAAGCAGTAACAATATTGTTGAAGCAAAACAGGTTGATGTTGCAATAAGGGATTCTTTAGCTATCGTTTTAAACGGTCTTGAGGGTAACGAACTTGTTATATCTGCAGGAAATATTAAAGCAGCAAACGGTGTTCCCGTTAAATACGAAGAAAAAGAATTTGTTTTGCCGGAACCTTATTTATCGGCTTACAAAAAACAATATGTATCGGTAAGCAGTAATACTAATGTTGCTGTCAGTTCAACATCTGTAAAATAATAAACTTCTACTTGGAGTAAAAAAATGTTTTCGAAATTTTTTATAGACAGACCGGTTTTTGCAATGGTAATATCCATTATGATAGTTCTTGTAGGTGCAATATCTATTTTAAATTTACCTATAGAACAATATCCGAACCTTACACCGCCTTCCGTAAGTGTAACTGCAAGTTATCCCGGTGCAAGTGCCGAAGTTGTTGCCGAAACCGTTGCAGCCCCTCTTGAACAGAAAATAAACGGTGTTGAAAATATGATTTATATGAATTCCGTGTCTACAAGTAACGGTGATATGAGCTTAACAATTAACTTTGCAATAGGCAGTGATGCCGATAAAGCTCTTATAGATGTTAATAATAAGGTGCAGGTTGCACAGGCAAGTTTACCCGAAGATGTTAGAAAATACGGACTTGTTGTAGAAAAACAATCTTCATCTATTTTAAAACTTATATCAATTATTTCACCTGACGGTTCTTTAAATACCACTTATATGGGAAATTATGCTCTTGTAAATATTGTGGATGAATTAAAAAGAATTCCCGGTATCGGTGATGCAAAAATTCTTACGGCAAACGATTACTCAATGAGAATATGGTTAAAACCCGATAAAATGTCAAAGTTTGATATTACCGTAAATGATATTTTTATGGCTGTTACGGAGCAAAATTCACAAAGAGCAGCCGGAAAAGTAGGTCAGTATCCAAGTAAATCTTTAACGGAAAGGTCTTATGTAATAATTGCTCCCGGAAGGTTAAAAACACCTGAAGAATTTGCAAATATTATTTTAAGGTCAAAGAGTGATGGAAGTTCATTAAAACTTTCCGAAGTTGCAGATGTAGAACTTGGCAGCCAAACTTATGAAATACAATCAACAAATAACTCCTCTCCTGCGGTTCCTATAGGAATTTATTTGTCTCCCGGTGCAAATGCCGTTAAAGTTTCGGAAGCCGTAGAACAGAAAATGAAGGAACTTAAAGAAAGATTTCCGGATGGTATGGATTATACCGTTCCTTACGATACAACAAAAGTCATAAATGCTTCTATAGAAGAAGTTGTGCACACTTTGTTTGAAGCAATAGTACTTGTTGTCCTTGTTGTATTTTTATTTTTAAAAAGTTGGAAGACAACAGTTATTCCATGTTTGGCAGTTCCCGTATCTATTGTAGGTGCTTTTGCCGGAATGTTGGCACTTGGCTTTTCTATAAATACTTTAACTTTATTTGGTGTCGTTTTGGCTATAGGTATAGTTGTTGACGATGCCATTGTTGTTATTGAAAATGTTGAAAGAATTATGGAAGAAGAAAAACTTTCAGTTCGTGAAGCTACAATAAAAGCAATGGATCAAGTTACAGGTCCTGTAATTGCAATAGTATTGGTGTTATGTTCCGTATTTATACCGGTTGCTTTTACCGGCGGTTTTACCGGGATAATGTATAAACAGTTTGCAATAACAATAGCAGTATCTGTTGTTTTGTCCGGGCTTGTTGCTTTAACATTAACACCGGCTTTATGTGTTATGTTATTGGAGGAAAAGAAACATAAATCAAAATTGGATAAATTTTTTAATTGGTTTGATAAAACATTTTTGGCTTTTACAAATTTTTATGTTGAAAAGGTTAGATTCTTTTTAACGAAAAAAACTACATCTTTTGTTGTTTTGGCATGTGTTTTAGCCTTAACAATATTTTTATTCGGGAAAGTTCCTTCAAGTTTAGTTCCTGAAGAAGACCAAGGTGTTGTTATGGGTGTTTTAATGCTTGACCCTGCAACATCTTTAAACAAAACAGTAGAAGCTGTAGCAAAAGCTGAAAATATTATTTTGAGTAATCAAAGCATTGTTCAAGAGTTATCTCTTGCAGGTTTTGATATGTTAAGTTCAACTTCCAAAAACAGTTCAGGTGCTTTTTTTATAATGTTAAAAGATTGGGAAGAAAGAAAATCAAAACAAACATCAGCAAATGCCATAATAGCACAAATTTCCGCACAATTAGGCGAAAGTATTTCCGAAGGTGTTGCAATGTTATTTAATCCTCCTGCAATTATGGGTATGTCAACAACGGGCGGTCTTGAAGGATATGTTCAGTCAAGAGGGGACGGTTCGTTAAAAGATTTGGAAATGAAAACCTATGAATTTTTGCAGGCTCTTCAAAGCAGAAAAGAATTAGCGTCTTCATATACAACATATACCGCACAGACTCCTCAGCTTAAACTGATTACGGATGAAGTAAAAGCAAAATCCATGGGTGTTTCATTAGATGATTTATATGCTACAATTCAGGGAACTTTCGGAACGGCATATATAAACGATTTTAATAAATTGGGAAGATGCTTTAAGGTTATTATGCAGGCCGACGGTAATTTTAGGTCACAGGCATCCGATATATCAAAAATTTTTGTAAGGTCTAATAAAGGAGAGATGATATCCTTACAATCGTTGGTTACTTTAAAGCAGGATACAGGTGTTGATGTTTTGGAAAGGTTTAATGTTTTCCCTTCAGCTCATATATTTGCAAACCCTGCAAAAGGTTATAGTACCGGGCAAGCAATAAATGCAATAGAAGAAACGGCAAAAGAAGTTCTTGGATCGGATTACTATTTTGCTTGGACGGGAACGGCTTATCAGCAAAAACTTGTTTCCTCATCTTCAGCCACGGTTTTGTTGCTTGGTTTAGTTGTTGTATTTTTAATTTTGGCGGCACAATATGAAAAATGGAGCCTTCCTTTTGCGGTTATATGTGCTGTTCCTTTTGCATTATTCGGTGCATTGTTCGGTGCATATTTAAGAGGTTTGGAAAACGATATTTATTTTCAGGTTGCACTTATTACACTTATAGGTTTATCCGCTAAAAATGCAATATTAATTGTTGAGTTTGCGGTATTGTTAAGGGAACAAGGTAAATCTTTAATGGATTCGGCAATAGAAGCCGTAAGGATGAGGTTTAGACCTGTTGTTATGACTTCACTTGCATTTATTTTAGGTTGTGTTCCTTTGGCTATAAGTTCGGGGGCAGGGGCTGCAAGCAGACATTCCGTAGGTAATGCCGTTGTTGTCGGTATGTTTTTTGCAACGGCACTTGCACCGTTATTTATACCTTTGTTTTTTGTTTTAATATACGGTTTTAGTGAAAAATTTTCAAATAAAAAGAAAGCTTAATCGGAGATAAAATGAAAAAATTTTTAACATTTTTAATTATGACAGTATTTATTTTACCTGCATGTATGGGTAAAAATTATAAAAGACCTGATTTGGATTTACCTGAAACGGAAGTTTCTTCTTCTCAATCGGAACAAACAAAAGCAGATAAAGATAAAAAAGAAAATCAAACAGTACAACAATGGTGGACTATTTTTAACGATGATGTGTTAAATGCTATGGAAAAAGAAGCTCTTGAATACAACAGTGATTTACAACTTGCAATTGCAAGGGTAACACAAGCCAAAGGTAAACTTTCAATGACAAGGTCAAATCAATATCCAAGGCTTGATATTGTCGGAAGTGTAGGTGATTCAAAATCTTATGACGATTTAAAAAAATATGATATTTTATCTTCAAGGTTTTCTTTAGGGCTTGTTGCAAATTACGAATTTGATTTATGGGGACAATATGCAAGGGCAGGACAAGCAGCAAAAGCAGAATTTTTAGCAAGTAAAGCCGATAAAGACGCAGTTATTCTTTCATTAACTGCTGAGGTTGCAAAACAATATTTTATGTTAAGAACAATAGATGCACAAATTATTATTGCCGAAAATACTTTAAAATCAAGAGAAGAAAGTTTTAATGTATATCAAAATAGGTTTAACAGCGGTGTTATAAATGAACTTGATTTAAGAAGGGTTGAAGCTGAAATGGAAAGTGTAAGAGCACAACTTTATTCGCTTCAGTATGAATTGAAACAAATAGAAACTGCCATAAGTGTATTACTCGGTAAAACACCGAAAGCAATTGCCGAGCAATCTTTGGAAAGGGGAAAAGAAATAAAAGATATTGTTGCCGATATTCAAATTCCGCAAGGTATTCCTTCCGATTTAATATCAAGAAGACCTGATTTGAAAAAATCTGAAATGCAGCTTAAGGCAGCAAATGCAGATGTAGGTTCTGCAAAAGCTGTTTATTTTCCTTCAATAGCTTTAACAGGTTCTGCGGGTTTTGCAAGTTATGAACTAAAAGATTTGTTTGAAGACGACAGTAAAACATGGTCTTATTCGGGAAATATTACTGTGCCTATATTTAGAGGCGGACAGGTTAAAGGAAATTATAAAATTGCCAAAGCTCAATTTGAGCAGGCTTTAACTTCTTATAAACAAGCAGTTAGAATTGCATTTAAAGAAGTATTTGATGCAATAAATTCAAACAGTATAACAAAAGATGCTTTACAGGCAAGACAAAAACAAACTGCAGCACTTGAAAGAAGTTATGAGTTATCATTAAAAAGAGAAAAAGCCGGTATTTCTTCCCTGCTTGATGTGCTTGATGTTGAAAGAATGTTACTACAGTCTCAAATAGATTTGGCATCTGCACAAATGGAACAATTACTTGCGATTGTAGATATTTGTAAATCACTCGGCGGCGGCTGGATTGATGAAAAATAGATTTACATATTGCAATAAAAAATAGTATAATATAGAGCTGTTGTGGAGAGATGGCCGAGTTGGTTTAAGGCGCAGTCCTGGAAAGACTGTTTATCGGAAACGGTAACAAGGGTTCGAATCCCTTTCTCTCCGCCAATTTATTGTTTATAGAGGAGTTTTTATAAAATGGCTGTAGAATATGCTTTGATTTTAATAAAACCCGACGGAGTTAAAAAATCTTTAACGGGAAATGTTTTAACAAAACTTTCACGAAGCGGTTTTCATATAATAGGCTCAAAAGTTGTTAAAGTTTCAAGAGAACTTGCAAGTAATCATTATCAACACCTTAAAGATAAACCATTTTTTGAAAGTGTTATTGATTATATTCAAGGTAAAACTTTTGGCGGTGCTCCTTATGACAGAGTAATAGCTTTTGTTTATAAAGGGGAAAATGCAATATCAAAATTAAGAGAAATTGTAGGTGCAACAAACCCTGAAAATGCAGAACCTACTACGATAAGAGGTTCTTACGGAAGAATATCAAAAGATGGAACAATGGAAAATGTTGTTCATTGTTCATCCGATATAAACGATGCAAAAAGGGAAATACAACTTTGGTTTAGCCCTAATGAATTAACCGAAGAAGTATATCCGACTAAAAAAGAAGTTGTTAGTGAAGAAAAAACAGTGTGGGCTTAAAACTGCAATTTATAATGTATAATTTACAATTTATAATGAAGGTGTCCTTACGGACAAATTATCAATTTATTTTTTGCTAAAGCAAAAAATTCAAAAAAAAACAAAAATACTTTGCTTTTTACCGACATTATACATTTTACATTATACACTATACATTAAAAATTATTTGTGTGATTTCGTAATTAGGTTAGTTACAAATAAATATAAAAAAGAATATATAAATCGGGAGATGAATGTAAGATGAAAACACCTTTACAAAATTGGGTTGACCAGCAGATTGCATTAATGCAACCTGACAAAGTATATTGGATGGACGGGTCCGAAGAAGAAGGTAAAAAATTAGCCGAAATCGGCGAAAAGGAACAAATTGACGGTCATCCCGTTTTGGAAAAATTAAATCAAAAAGAATTTTACGGTGCATATTGGCACAGGTCAAACCCTAATGATGTTGCAAGAACTGAGCAATTAACTTTTATTTGTTTACCGAACAAAGAAGATGCAGGTCCGAACAATAACTGGATGGACCCGACCGAAGCTAAAGAAAAATTAAATGCTCTCTTTAAAGGTTGTATGAAAGGAAGAACTATGTATGTAATTCCTTTCCTTATGGGCAGTCCGAAATCTCCTTATTCGAAATGTTGTGTTGAAGTTACGGATTCCGTTTATGTTGCAATTAGTATGAGAATTATGACAAGAACAGGTAAAGTAGCAATAGATAAAATAGGAAATTCGACAAATTTCTTTAAAGGTATGCACTCAATAGGTGATGTTAACCCCGAAAGAAGATATATTATGCATTTCCCTCAGGAAAACCTCGTTATGAGTTTCGGTTCGGGTTACGGCGGAAATGCTTTGCTCGGTAAAAAATGTTGTTCTTTAAGAATCGGTTCTTACTTGGGTTATAAAGAGGGGTGGCTTGCGGAACACATGATAATAATCGGTGTTGAAGCTCCCGACGGTAAAAAAACTTACTTTTTGGGTTCTTTCCCGTCAGCATGCGGAAAAACAAATCTTGCATTATTAAACCCTGTTTTAAAAGGTTATAAAGTTTGGACATTGGGTGATGATATTGCTTGGATAAATGTCGGTCCCGACGGAAGACTTTATGCAATGAATCCGGAAATGGGCTTTTTCGGTGTAGCACCCGGAACAGGTAAAAATACAAACCCTATAATGGTAGAAACATTAAAGAATAACAAATTCTTCCCGACATTATATACGAATACTGCCGTTGATGCGGATACAAAAAATCCGTGGTGGGAAGGTTATTCCGATATGCCTGAAAATTTAATAGATTGGCATGGAAAAAAATACGATAAAAATTCAGGTGAAGTTGCAGCACACAAAAATTCAAGATTTACCGTTTCAACATATAATTGTCCTACACTTGCAAAAGAATTTGATGACCCGCAAGGCGTTCCTATTTCCGGTATAATATTCGGCGGTAGAAGAAAATCTACAATTCCTTTGGTATATGAAAGTACAAGTTGGGAAAACGGTGTATTTGATGCATCTATTATAGGTTCGGAAACTACAGCCGCTGCAGCAGGTAAAGTCGGTGCAGTAAGAAGAGATCCTATGTCAATGTTACCGTTCTGCGGTTATAATATGGGCGACTATTTCGGGCATTGGTTAAGCTTTGCAAAAAGAGCTAAAACATTACCTAAAATATTTATGGTTAACTGGTTTAGAAAAGATGAAAACGGCAACTATATGTGGCCGGGATTCAGAGACAATTCTCGTGTATTAAAGTGGATGATAGACAGAATTGAAGGTAAAGTCCAAGCTGAAGAAAAAGAAATCGGTTTATTCCCGAAAGTAGAGGATTTGGATTTATCAGGCCTTGATATATCAAAGGAAACTTTGGAAAAACTTTTTAAAGTTTCTAAAGAAGAATGGCACAAAGAAATTCCTTTAATAGAAGAATTTTATGCTAAATTCGGCAATAGATTACCGAAAGAATTAAGAAAACAGTTAGATGATTTAAAGAAAAAATTTGCTTAATTACAAAAGAGAAAAATATGAAAAACAATTTGCAAATAATAATGCATTTAATATCGAAATTTATTGTAGAATTTTCTTATGATTTACGAACACGAACTTGTAAATAAAATAGAGATTGTTGTGGTATTATTTAAAATTAAATTTTATTTTACAAGTGGGGAAAAATAAATGGAAAAAGATTTACAAATATTAAGACATTCAACATCACACCTTATGGCAGCTGCAGTTTTGGAATTATTTCCGGGAACAAAAGTTGCAATAGGTCCATCAATTGAAGAGGGCTTTTATTACGATTTCGACAGAAAAGAGCCTTTTACCGTTGAAGATTTATCAAAGATAGAAGAAAAAATGCACGAGCTTGCAAAAAAAGATGACCCTTTTATTTGCACAACAGTTAAAAAAGCAGATGCAATAAAACTTTTTGAAGAAAAAGGCGAAAAATATAAAAAAGAGTTGGCAGAAGCAATACCAGACGATACCGTAACATTTTATCAGTCAGGTGAGTTTACAGACCTTTGCAGAGGTCCTCATATAAAATCTACCGGTGAAATAAAACATTTTAAACTTTTATCGGTAGCAGGTGCTTATTGGAGAGGTGATTCCGACAGAGAGCAATTACAAAGAATTTACGGAACGGCATTTTATACAAAAAAAGAATTAGACGAATATTTAAAGAAACTTGAAGAAGCTGCAAAAAGAGACCACAGAAAGTTAGGTAAAGAACTTGATTTGTTCTCTATAAACGATGCAGTAGGCGGCGGACTTATTTTGTGGCATCCTAAAGGTGCTTTACTTAGAAACATAATTGAAACGGAATGGAAACAGTTCCATTTAGATAACGGATACGATTTGTTGTGTACACCGCACATTGCAAGCGAAGAACTTTTTGCAATAAGCGGTCACTTACAAACATATTCGGAAAATATGTATGCTTCGATGGAAATAGAAGGCAAACCTTACAGGGTAAAACCTATGAATTGCCCTATGCATTTAATGATTTATAAAACAAGGCTTCATTCATACAGAGAACTTCCTATAAGGTATGGGGAACTCGGAACAGTTTACAGATTTGAAAAATCCGGTGTATTACACGGCCTTATGAGAGTAAGAGGTTTTACTCAAGACGATGGACATGTTATAGTTCAGCCTGAACTTTTGGAAGAGGAAGTTTTAACCGTATTTAAAATGGCAATAGATTGTTTGCAGATGTTCGGCTTTAAAGAATATAAAATTTATTTGGCAACAAGACCGGAAAAAAAGTATGTAGGTGAGATAGATAAATGGAACGATGCGGAAAAATCGCTTGAGAATGCTTTGAAGAAAACAGGGTATGATTACGAAATAGATGCAGGCGGCGGAGCATTTTACGGTCCTAAAATAGATATTAAAATTAAAGATGCTATCGGAAGACTGTGGCAGTGTTCTACAATACAATTTGATTTTAATTTGCCTGAAAGATTTGATATTTATTATATAGACAAAGAAGGTAAAAAAGTTAGACCTTACATGGTTCACAGAGCATTGATGGGTTCTTTTGAAAGATTTATCGGAGTATTACTTGAACATTATGCAGGTGCATTACCGGTATGGCTATCACCTGTTCAAGCGGCAATTTTAAATATAGCTCCTGAACAAGAACAGTATTGTAAAGATTTAGTTAAAAAATTAAAAGAAGCAGGAATCAGAGTAAACTTTGATGACAGAAATGAAAAAATCGGTCATAAAATAAGAGAAAATGCAATGCAAAAAATCCCGTATCTTTTAGTTGTCGGCGGAAAAGAAGTTGAAGCAGGTACTGTTGCCGTTAGAGCAAGAGGCAATAAAGATTTAGGTTCAATGCCTGTAGATAAATTTATTGAACTTGTAAAAGATGATGTAAAAAATAAAAGATAATTAATTTTTTATGAGTGGATTAAATATAGATTTCTTAGGTATTAAATTAAAAACTCCGTTACTTACGGCTTCAGGAACTTTCGGTTACGGTAATGAATTAACCGATTTGATAGATATAACAAAAATAGGTGCTATCGTTACTAAAACCATAACTTTTGAAGAAAGATTGGGTAACCCTCAACCGAGAATTGCCGAGGTTGCAAGCGGAATGCTTAATACAATCGGACTTCAAAATATAGGTGTTAAAAAATTTATCAAAACAAAATTAGAAGATATATTAAAATTAAATGTTCCGATAATCGTAAGTGTTGCCGGTGCCTGTGTTGAAGATTATGTTAAAACGGTTAAAATTTTAAATTCATTTACCAAAATATCTGCAATAGAATTAAATCTTTCTTGTCCTAATCTTAAAAAAACAATTATTTCACAGGATGTTAAGTTGTTTAGTAAAATAATAAAAAATGTAAATTTTGTTTCAAAATTTCCAGTGATAGCAAAACTTTCACCTCAAGTTCAAGATATTGCCGAACTTGCACTTGTTGCACAAAATTGCGGTGCAGATGCCGTGACATTAACAAATACATTTCCTGCAATGGCTATAGATATAAATACATTTAAGCCGAAACTTTCGACTGTAAAAGGCGGAATGTCCGGGCCTTGTGTAAAACCTATGGCTTTAAGGTGTGTGTTTGATGCTTATCAAAAAATAAAAATCCCCATAATCGGTTGCGGCGGAATAACAAACAGCGACGATGTTATAGAATTTATCCTTGCAGGTGCGACATGTGTAAGTATAGGAACACAAGTTTTGGTTGAACCTAAAGTTTTTGAAAATACTTGTGACGGACTTGAAAAATATTTAAAAGATAAGAAAATAAAGAATATTAAACAGTTGCAAGGTAAGGTTATACTATGAACAAAACAATTTTAGCATTGGATGTTTTTGATTTAAAAAAAGCTGAAAAATTAGTTAAAGATTTAAGCCCTTATATAGATGTTTTTAAAGTAGGTCCTATACTTTTTTTACAGTCGGGCAAAGAAATAATAAAAATGATAAATGATAACGGTAAAAAAGTATTTTTGGATTTGAAGTTTCACGATATACCGGCAACTGTTCAACGGGCGGTGCAGTCTGCAAGGGATTTGGGAGTGTATAGTTTAACAGTTCATTCTTGCGGTGGTGAAGAAATGTTAAAACTTGCAACTTCAGTTGAAAACAGACCTAAAATTTGGGCGGTAACCGTTTTAACAAGCCAAGTTACGACTCCTGAAGAAGTTGTTAGAAGAGCAAAACTTGCCAAAGCTTGCGGTGTTGACGGTGTTATATCGTCACCTTTGGAAATTCAAACAATAAAAACAAATTGCGGTAATGAATTTGAAGTTGTTACTCCTGGAATAAGACCGGTTAAGGTTAATGACGATCAAAAAAGAGTTGCAACACCGGAATCCGCCGTTAAAGCAGGAGCAAATTTTATAGTTGTAGGCAGACCAATAATTGCTGCAGAAAACCCCGTAGAAGTTGCAAAAAATATTTACGATTCGATTAAGGAGATAAAATGAATCAAGAAGAAATGAAAGAATTATTTAAAAAACATAATGCATTATTAAACGGACATTTTTTGTTATCAAGCGGTTTGCATTCGGATACTTATTTTCAATCCGCACTTATATTGCAGCACCCTAAAGTAGCACAAGTGTTGGCACAAAACTTAAAAGAAAAAATTACACAGACAGTAAAAAATATAGATGTTGTAGTTTCTCCTGCTATGGGTGGAGTAATAATCGGGCATGAAATGGGTAGAGCATTCGGAACAAGAGCAATATTTACCGAAAGAGTTGACGGTAAAGTTATGTTAAGAAGAGGTTTTTCGGTAAATAAAGGAGAAAAAGTTTTAGTAGTTGAAGATGTTATAACAACAGGACTTTCAACAAGAGAAGTTATAGAAAGTTTAAAGCAAACAGGTGCGGAAATTGTTGCCGTTTGTTCTTTAGTTGACAGAAGTGCCGGTAAAGTGGATTTCGGTGTTCCAAGATTTTCACTTTTAAGCTTGGAAGTTAAAAGTTATAAAGCCGAAGAATGTCCGTTATGTAAAACAGGTTCCAAACCGATAAAACCCGGTAGCAGAAAATAAATATATTCGTTAATTTTGTTATTTTATTTTGTGTAAGTATGTGTTATAATAATCAAGTCGTAAAATTTAATAAAGGAGGATGTAAATGAAAAAAAGTTTGTTGGCAGTGTTGTTGGCAGTTGCTCTTGTTGCACCTGTATTTGCAGCAGATAAAGGTTCAATGGAATTGGATATTAAAATAGGTGCTGCTCTTATGTCTAAAGTAAGTATAGATAATTGGGATGGTGATGCAGATACGGCTTTCTTAGCTAATTTAGATTTCTTTTATTATGTAATGCCGGAATTGGCAATAGGTGCCGGTGCGGAACATATTTTTGATACTAAGGTAAAAGATACAACCGGAAAAGTTGGTTTTACAAACCTTTATGCACAGGCAAAATATGTATTTGATTTAAATGATGATTTGTTCAATAATATTTATCCTTTAATTCAAATAGGTTATGGTATTACCGGCTCCGATGATTTTAAAGTCGATTCAAACGGTTTATACTGGGGAATAGGTGCAGGAACAACAATAAAAGAAAATTTTGTTTTTGAACTTATTTATTCCGTAGATAATTCAAAATTTAAATCATATCCGTCAGCGGTAGATGCAAAATATTCAACATTGAAAGTAAAAGTAGGTTATAAATTTGCTTTTTGATTTAAAGTTTTAAAACTTAAAATTTAACAGGGAGATAAAGATTTATCTCCCTGTTTTTTTTGTAATTTATTAAAAGTGTCATCGGCAAAATAAGAACTCCTTACATATTTACCCGCAACACAAATTTTTATTCCGTATTCTAATGCTTTATGTTTAAAATATTCAAATTCTTCTTGAGTATATTCTTTGATAGAGTCAACATTATTTTTTGAAGGCTTTAAATATTGCCCTATTGTTAAAATATCGCAATTGATATTTTTTAAATCTTTAAATAAATTTAACAGTTGACTTTCTTTTTCACCAAGTCCTAACATAATTCCGGTTTTTATTATAAAGCCTTTTTTCTTTGCATATTCCAAAACAGATAAAGATCTGTTATAATTTGCCGAACTTCTAAATTTATAAAGTTCCGGAACGGTTTCCAAATTATGTCCGAAAACATTCGGGTTTGCCGAAAAAACAATATCTAAATTTTTTTGTTCTCCTTTAAAATCAGGAACTAAAACTTCTACTTTTATATTTTTTAAATTTTGTTTTAATGAATTGATAACTTTTTTAAAATGAGTTGCCCCGCAATCTAAAAGGTCATCACGGGTTACGGATGTTATTACAACATAATTTAAGTTAAGTTTTTTTACAGTTTTGGTAAGTTTTAAAGGTTCTGTTAAATCAACCTCAAGCGGTTTCCCATGTTCTGTTGCACAAAAAGAACAATTTCTTGTACAAATATTTCCCAGTATCATAAAAGTTGCGGTTCTGTTTTTAAAACATTCTCCTATATTGGGACATTTTGCACTTTGACAAACCGTGTGCAACCCGCTTTTATGAAAATTTTTTTTTAATAAATCCAAATCTGCTAAAGATATTCTTTTCTTTTCCATTTTTTTGTTTACCTTTTTATTTGTTTTATAAAAATTATAGAATAATAAAGTAATATTATCAATTTTAATAATTTTATGTATAGAAATATTTTGGAACAATTATCAAAATCAAAATTCAGAAGCAGTTTTAAATTGAAACAGAAAGATATTGATTATATAAATCAAAAAGGGCTTGATATTATAGAAAGCCATGCAAAAGATTTTATATCAAAAAGAATAGCACCCGCATTTATTGCCAACGACGGAAAACAAACTCCTATGAAAGGACATCCCGTATTTATTGCTCAACATGCAACCGCAACATGTTGCAGAAAATGTATAAATAAGTGGCATAAGTTTGAAATGAATGTAAAATTAACTGATGAACAACAAGGGGACATTGTAAACCTAATTATGTATTGGATAAAAAATCAAATAAAACAAAAGTTGTAACTTTTTTATAACTTTGTTTGTCAAATTGTTTGAAGTTAAAAATTTTTTAAAAAAGGGAGTAAAGTTATGAAAAAAACAAAATTGATGTTGAGTGTAGTAATGGTAATGTGTTTGGCTATATCCGTTTTTGCAATGCCAAACGATTTTAAAGGTAATTGTGAAAAAGACAAAAAGTGTCCTGCAGAAAGATGCGATATGGATAAAGATGACATTATGTTTGTTTTAACAATGTTTGATTGTCCGCAGCCAGATAAAGATTTTTGTCATAAAGAAAAATTTAAATTCGGTTGTCATCAACCGGGAAATGATTTGTGCCATAAACATCATTTTAACGGAGATATGAAAGAACATAGAAATTTTGGCGAACACAAAAACTTTAGACCTTGGGAAGATAAATTGAATTTAACTGATGAACAAAAAGCAAAATTAAAGGGACTTAAAGAGAAAGAATTTGCTTTAAAAAAGGATTTTTTTGATAAAATAAAATCAATAAATGAAGAATTTGCAAATGAAAATCCTAACGAAAAAAATATAAAAAGTATGCAAAAAGAAGCAAAAAAATTATCACAGGAAATCATTGACAATTATATAAACAATAAAAAACAGTTGAGAGAAGTTCTTTCTTTTGAACAATATAGTAAAATGTTTACGAAAAAAACAAGATTCGATATGTTTGCTGAAAAATTAAATTTAACTGATGAACAAAAAGAAAAAGTAAAAACATTATTTGAGCAAAATAAAGAAAAGTCCGAAAGTATGAAAAAAGCGGTTTTTGAAGATAAAATTAAATTAGAAAAAGAATTGGAAAAAGAAACTGTTGATACAAATGCCGTTAATAATTTATCAAATGAAATTTCACAACTTTCACAGGATATAGTTAAAAATAATATAAATATGAAAGTTGAACTTAAAAATATTTTAACGGCTGAACAATACAATAAATTAAACGAAAAGCCTAAAGCTTTTAAACAACATCATAAAAAATAAAAAAATTAAATGTAAAAAAAAGAGGGGATGGTAAAATATTCCGTCCCTTCTTTTTGTGTTAATGTTATTACTTTTTCCATACATCAATCCTTTCATACATCTATATATCAAAATTTGCTCCGCAAATTTTTTTGCTTTTTAGTATAATATTTTATATACTACAAAAAATTACACAGGAAGGTTATTTATGAAACAAATCAAAATAGTTCTTCTTCTTTTAACTGTAGCATTTCTTTCCGTAAGTTGCAGTAATGAAATATCAAAATTAAAAAAACAAGCCGATGGTAACGATGTTAATGCACAAATGAAAATCGCAAAAATTTATTATGACGGTAATGAAAAAGTTCCTCAAGATTTTAAGGAAGCCTTTAAATATTATTCCAAAGCTGCAGAAGCCGGTAACAAAGATGCTCAACTTGAAATGGTTTGGATGTTATTTAGAGGGCAAGGAATAGACAGAGATTTTAAAAAAGCAGTAGAATTGTTAAATAAATATGCCGATGGCGGAAACAAAAAGGCACAGGAAGTTTTAGCCTCGATGTATTATTTCGGTATTTTTGTTAAAAAGAATTATCAAAGAGCATTTGATTTGTTCTTAATAGCTGCCGAAGACGGTAAACTTTATGCACAGGAAAAACTCGGTGATATGTATTATGAAGGAGAATATGTAAAGAAAAATTATTCAAAAGCTCTCGAATGGTATCATAAAGCTGATGAGCAGGGCAGTTTATACGGAAAAATAGCATCAATAGAAATAGAAGAAATGGATATCAAAGGCGAACTTTAAAAAATCGCAAAGCGATTTTTGAGGTATAGATGTATGGAAGTATATATGAATAGAAAATTTTGAAAGATTTGTCACCCTGAGCGGAATAGGCGAAGCCTATGAAGTCGAACGGGTCTGCCGTTGTATTTTGTCGTTAAAACCGCGAAAGCGGTGTCATCCCGCAAGCTCTTTTTTTGTCATCCCGTACTTGATACGGGATCCAAGTTGTTGTAGTTTAAACTTATCAGCTGTTCAGCTGAGAAATTGCAAGGCAATTTTGGCTCAGCTTATCAGCTAAAAATTACGAAGTAATTTTTATAAAAGGAGGATTTAAATGAAAAAGTTGTCAGCAGTAGCAGTAGCATTGTTCCTTTGTGTAGGAGTATCATTTGCAGCAAGAGGCGGACATGGCGGTAATAATTATGGAGAGGCTAAAAGCTCTTCAGGAAAAAGTTGTTCTTCAAGTGGTAAGTTTGGTATCGGTTATTCAAAAGTCAGTGTTAATGCAGGACAACAACTTGGTAATGTAGGCGTGGATCAAATAGCTGGAAGATATTGGATTAATGATGAAATAGGTGTTGATTTTGGTTTAGGCTTTTCAAGCGGTGATGCTGAAGCTGCAGTTTTATTTACAGGAAAGTTTTTATATAGTTTTATAAATAGAGACAAATTGAAAGTTTATATGTTAGCCGGAGTAGGATTTGGAAATTATGATCCTAAAAGATTCGGTGGAAACTCAATGTCTGTATTTATGGCTGAAGGTGGTTTAGGTATAGAATATTTTGTTATTCCTAGCTTATCACTTCTTACAGAAATTGGATTACGTTATGGTTCTGTAAGTGCAAATGGTAATAGTTTCAGTCAATTCAATACTGTTGGCGATTGGGTACCTGCAGCAGGTGTCAGATTTTATTTCTAAAATTTTTGATATTCAAAAGACGGTGGGAAAAAGTTCCTGCCGTCTTTTTTTTTTATGAAAAATTCAGTATAATAAAAGATAATATGAAAAAATTTTATATTATCTTTTTACTATCGTTAATTTGCTTTTCTTATTTCAATATTAAACCTATTTTTGCCGACGAAAAAATAAAAAATGAAAACAACAATATTTCAAAAAAAATGGAGAAAAAAACAATGAAAGCAATAATTGAAACATCAATGGGAACAATTGAAATTAATTTGTTTTCGGAACAAGCTCCGAAAACAGTTGCAAATTTTGTTGAACTTGCTCAAGGAACTAAAGAATGGACTGACCCTAAAACCGGTAAAAAAGTTAAAAAGCCTTTTTATGATAATTTAACTTTTCATAGAGTAATACCTGAATTTATGATACAGGGCGGATGTCCTTTAGGAACCGGAACAGGCGGACCGGGATACAAATTTGATGATGAAATAGACCCTTCATTAACATTTAATAAACCGGGACTTTTAGCAATGGCAAATGCCGGACCTAATACAAACGGTTCTCAATTTTTTATTACTGAAGTGAAAACTCCATGGCTTAACGGACATCATACAATTTTCGGTGAAGTTGTAAGTAATAAAGATTTGGATATTGTAAAGAAAATTGCAAGAGTCGACAGCGATTTTTCCGATTCTCCGTTGGAACCTGTTATCATAAAAAAAATTACTATAGAAAAGTAGAGAGGTAAAAATGAAAAAAATTGTATTCGTTACCGCTCCGAAAACTTTTAGAGATGAAGAATATATTGAACCTAAAGAAATTCTTGAACAGGCAGGTATTCAAGTAACAACTGCAAGTACGGTTATAGGTGAAATTTTCGGTAAAATTAAAATAAAAGCTCAAAGTCAAATGCTTGTTACCGATATAAAAGTTGAAGATTTTGACGGGATATTTTTTGTCGGTGGTATGGGCTCTGCTATATATTTTGACGATAAATTTATTCATAAACTTGTTTGGGATTTTTATAATGCAAATAAAATTGTCAGTGCAATTTGTATAGCACCTACGATACTTGCAAATTCCGGTGTGTTGAAAAATAAAAATGCAACGGTTTTCCCCGACGGAGCAGATGCTTTAGTTGCAGGCGGTGCAAATTATACCTCAAAAGATGTTGAAGTTGACGGTAACATTATAACAGGTAACGGTCCTTTAGCAGCAAAACAGTTTGGTATGGTTCTTAAAAATAAATTATTAGAAAAATAAAAGAGGAAATATGTCTTTTAAAAGAAAAGATCTTTTAGGTTTGGAAAATTTAAGTAAAGATGAAATTGCAACAATAATCAAAAAGGCGGAAGAATTTAAAGATTTGTTTACTAATTCTTCGACTAAATCTTTGGACTTGGCAGGTAGAACGGTAGTAAATTTATTTTATGAACCTTCCACAAGAACAAGAACTTCTTTTGAAATAGCATCCAAAAGATTATCGGCAGATGTTGTAAGTATTGCAACGGCAACATCAAGTGTAGTTAAAGGTGAAAGTTTGGTTGATACGGCAAAAACCCTTCAAGCAATGAAAGCCGATATTTTTATCATAAGGCATACACTTGCAGGAACACCGCATTTACTTGCAAGAAATTTGCAAGCTTCAATTATAAATGCAGGTGACGGTTTTCACGAACATCCTACACAAGGCTTACTTGATTTCTATACAATTTTTGAAAAGAAAAAAAGAATAAAGGATTTAAAAATTCTTTTAGTCGGTGATATTTTGCACAGCAGAGTTGCAAAATCAAATATTTGGGCTTTAACAAAATTCGGAGCAAAAATTAGGGTGGTAGGTCCTCCTACACTTATACCGAGTAAAATAACGGAACTCGGTGTTGAAGTTTTTTACGATTTGGATAAAGCAATAAAAGATGTTGATGTAATAAATATTTTAAGAATACAAATGGAACGACAACAGGCTAATTTGTTTCCGTCGGTTCACGAATATGTTGAACTTTATCAGGTTACGAAAAAAAGATTGGAAAAAGCAAAATCCGGTGTTATGATTATGCACCCCGGACCTATGAACAGAGGTATTGAAATTTCTTCTGAAGTTGCCGATAGTCCGTCGGCAGTTATAAACGAACAGGTAACAAACGGAATAGCCGTTAGAATGGCAGTTTTAAGTTTGTTGGCTGCAAACAAAAAATAAAGGGAGAAAATAATGGCTATTCATATAAAAAATATAAAAATTATAGACCCTGCAAACAAAGTTAATAAAATCGGTAATTTGTTTATAGAAAATAAAAGAATTGTAGCCAAACTTAATTATAAACCTGATTTTGTTATTGACGGAAAAGGTAAAATTGCAATTCCGGGGTTAATTGATGTTCATTCTCATTTAAGAGAACCCGGACAGGAAGAAAAAGAAACAATAAAAACAGGAACCACATCTGCGTGTAAAGGCGGAATAACAACCGTTTTGTGTATGCCTAATACAAAACCCGTAACCGATAATGCTCCGTCGGTTGAATATATTTTAATGAAAGCACAAAAAGAAGGAAAAGTTAATGTTTTCCCTATAGGTTGTATTACAAAAGGTTCTTTGGGTCAAGAGTTGGCAGAAATCGGTATTTTGAAAAAAGCAGGAATTGTTGCAGTATCCGATGACGGTGTTCCCGTATCAAATTCACAGGTTATGAGAAGGGCATTGGAATATACAAAAATGTTCGGACTTCCCGTAGTATCACATTGTGAAGACAAAGAATTATCTAAAAACGGTTCGATGAATGCGGGAAAAAATTCAATGATTTTCGGACTTAGAGGAATACCTCGTCAAAGTGAAGAAATAATGGTTTCAAGGGATATTATGCTTTGTGAACTTACCGGCGGTAAACTTCATATTGCACATGTGTCAACTGCAGGCTCTGTTGAACTTGTCCGTCAGGCAAAGAAAAAAGGAATAAATGTAACTTGTGAAACTTGCCCGCATTACTTTTCGTTAACCGATGATGCCGTTCAAAACTATGATACTAATTTTAAAATGAATCCTCCTTTAAGAACCAAACAAGATGTTTTAGCAATAAAAAAAGGATTAAAAGACGGAACAATCGACTGCATAGCTACCGACCATGCACCGCATACCTTTGAAGAAAAAAGTAAAGAATTTGATTCTGCACCGTTCGGTATTATAGGTTTTGAAACTTTACTTCCGTTAATATTAAATGAGTTAGTCGAGAAAAATGTTTTAACATTGGATGAAGCCATCGCTAAAGTAACGGCAAATCCTGCAAAAATATTTTCGTTAAAAGACAGAGGTAGTTTAGCAGTCGGTTCTTTTGCCGATATTACAATAATAGACCCTAATATTGAATACGAGTATAAAAAAGAGGATATTTTATCTAAAAGTAAAAATTCTCCGTTTATCGGCAGAAAATTTAAAGGTTCCGTTTGGACAACAATTGTCGGAGGAAAAATATCTTGGACATTAAAAGATGGAATTATAAAGTAAAAATATTAAAAAATGAACACATCTGTTTAAATTTTTATAAAATTGTCGTTTCTGCAAAAGAAATTGCAAATACAGCTCGTGCGGGGCAGTTTTGTATGCTTTCGGTAGAAAATGCTTATTTAAAAAGACCTTTAAGTATATATGACACAGATAAACAAACAGTTTCTTTTTTGTATAAGGTAGTTGGAAAAGGAACCGATTATTTATCAAAATTAAAAAAAGGTGACAGTATAAATATAATAGGTCCTTTAGGGACAGGCTATCCGTTAGAAATTGCAAAAAATAAAATTCCTTTTTTGGTTGCGGGCGGAACAGGTATTGCCTCAATTCATTTCTTGGCAAAACAACTTAACAAAAAAGGTCTTTTATTTTACGGAGCAAAAAATAAAAATGAATTGCTTTGTATTTCCGAACTTAAAAAATTAGGTTTTGATTTGTTTCTTGCAACCGAAGACGGTTCTCAAGGCTTTAAAGGTTTTGTAACTGATTTGTTCGATAAAAATATTAAAGATAATGCCGTTGTTTATGTTTGCGGTCCTAACATAATGGCAAACAAAATTATAAGAACAGTAAATAAAATGAATATTGAAGGTTATGCCTCTCTAGAGGAAAAAATGGCATGCGGTATCGGTGTTTGCCAAGGGTGTGCCATAAAAGTAGGAAATACAAAAAAGTTAGTTTGTAAAGACGGCCCCGTCTTTGATATGAAACTTTTAGGCAATTTATAATGTAGAATTAACTACAAGAATAGTTGAGAGATGAGAGATTAGGGCTTAGAAAATTTTTTTTCACTTATTTAGTTTTTGTTTTTTTAACTCTCAGCTTTCAGCTCTAAACTCTAAACCAAATTTTGTGAAACAAAATTTAATTGTATATTGCAGTTTTGTTTGCTTTTAACTGACTATAATTATATAATAAACAAATGTTTTTAAAAAAAATTAAATTGCTGTGTATTACCTCAAACAGAACGGATGTCTCTTATCAACAACAGGTGGAACAAGCCTGTTTGGGCGGTGCCGATATTATACAGTTTAGAGATAATACAATATGTGACGGTGATTTTTTAAAAATAGCTTTTGATTTAAAAAACATTTGTAAAAAATATAATGTTCTTTTTACGGTAAATAACAGAGTGGATATTGCAGCAGCAGTAGATGCCGACGGTGTTCATATAGGACAAAAGGATTTACCTGTCGAATATGCAAGAAAAATTTTAGGTGATTCAAAAATAATAGGTTTGTCTGCTTCAACTTATGAACAGGCAAAAGAATCTTTAACAAAAGATATAAATTACATAGGGCATGGTGCAATATTTTCAACCCAAACAAAACAGGATGCGGTTACAAGAGGATTATCCGTTTTAAAAGATATAAAAAAATTTTGTAAAGATATTCCCGTAATAGCAATAGGTGGTATTGATAAAACAAATGTTGCAGATGTTATTAGAGCAGGAGCCAACGGAGTTGCTGTAGTAAAAGCAGTTTGCGGTGCGGAAAATATAAAAAAAGAAGCGGAACAAATAAAAGAAATAATAAGGAATATAAGGACGAATAAATGACATTAATAGAACAATCCAAAAAAAATATTGTAACAAAAGAAGTTGAGAAAGTCGCAAAATACGAACAGTTGTCAACGGATTTTATCGTTAAAGGTATTTGTGACGGGACTATAGTTGTTCCAAAAAATATTAAGAGAAATTTAAAGGAAATCAGGGCAATAGGTACCGGACTTAAAACAAAAATAAATGCTAATTTGGGAACATCTCCCGACCATATAAATATAAAAGAAGAATTGGAAAAAATGGAAGTTGCCGTTAAATACGGAGCTGATGCAATAATGGATTTATCTACCGGCGGTAATTTAACTGAGATGAGAAAAGAAATTTTAGCCCGTTGTCCCGTCCAAGTAGGAACCGTTCCGATATATCAGGTTGCATGTGAAACGGTTAGAGGCGGGAAGAAAAAAATTTCACAGATGGATAGCGAATTAATGTTTGATGTTATAGAAGAACAAGCAGAGCAGGGTGTTGATTTTATGACGATACACTGCGGTGTTAATCTTGAAACGGTTTCAATGCTTGAAAGACAACCCAGGCTTATGGGAGTTGTCAGCAGGGGCGGTTCTTTTTTAGTTAAGTGGATAAAAGCAAACAAAAAAGAAAATCCTTATTATGAACAATATGACAGACTTTTAAAAATAGCAAAGAAATATGATGTTACATTAAGTTTGGGCGATGGTTTTAGACCTGGTGGTAACCCTGATGCAACCGACGGTCCGCAACTTGCCGAACTTTCAATACTTGGTGAACTTGCTTTAAGAGCAAGAAAAGCTGGTGTCCAGGCAATGATAGAAGGTCCCGGACATATTCCTATAGACCAAATAAAAGCAAATGTTCAGCTTGCAAAAAGGCTTACACACAACAGTCCGTTATATTTTTTAGGACCTTTAGTTACCGATATTGCACCGGGTTATGACCATATTACGTCGGCAATAGGTGGTGCAATGGCTGCAAGTTACGGTGTGGATTTTATTTGTTATGTTACACCTGCAGAACATTTGAGGCTTCCTAATGTAGACGATGTTAAAGAAGGAGTAATTGCTTCAAAAATTGCTGCACACAGTGCGGATATAGTAAAAAATGTTAAAGGTGCAAGAGAACAAGATTATCAAATGTCAAAATACAGAAAAGAAAGAAATTGGGAAAAACAAAAAGAGTTTGCAATAGACCCTGTAAAATTTGAAGAAGAAAGATTAAAAATAGCACCGAATTTAAAAGATACATGTTCTATGTGCGGTGAATTTTGCTCAATGAAAGAAGAACTTTAACAAATTGCTTTGCAATTTGTTGAAGTATGGATGTATGGAAAATTTTGCAAAGCAAAATTTAGGTTATAAGAATATAAGGTTATCAGTTTATAGGTTTAAAATATGGAAGTTTTTTTTAGTTTTTGTTGTTAAACTTATAATCCCATAACCTAATAACCCTATAACCCATATTAATTATAAACTTATCAGCTGCTCAGCTTATCAGCTAATTATTTTTAAAAAGGTTAAAAAAATGAAAGTAAAAGTACCTGCAACAACGGCCAATTTAGGACCGGGTTTTGATGTTTTGGGAGCAAGTTTAACTTTGTATAACGAATTGGAAGTTTCTTTTGCAAAAGATCCTAAAAAAGCAAAATTCGTTATTGAAGGGGAAGGGAAAAAAATATTACCGAAAAATGAAAGTAATATTTTATGGAAGGCAATGGATGCCGTTTTCGGTTTGCTTGATTTAAGAGAAAAATACAATTTAAAAAGTTTCAATATAAAATTAACAAATAATATTCCTTTAAGTTCCGGTTTAGGCTCTTCATCTGCTGCACGGGCTGCAGGAATTATTGCAGCAAATAAAATTTGCGGTAATAAATTGACAAAAGGGGAAATGGCACAACTTGGTGTAAAACTTGAAGGCCATCCCGATAATATTATTCCTGCCTTTTACGGTGGTGTTTGTATATCGATAAATAGGGGAGACAACAATATAGAAGTAATAAAACTTCCTATGCCGAACATGCAGGCTGTTGTATGCACACCCGGTTTTGAACTTGCAACGGAAAGGTCAAGAAATATTTTGCCTGCAAAATATGAAAGAAAAGATGTAGTTTTTAATTTGGCAAGGATATCTTTGCTTACAAAAGCTTTTTGCGACGGAGATTTTAAAGTTTTAAAAGAAGCGATGCAGGATAAATTACATCAACCTTACAGAGCAAAACTGATACCTGTTATGCAGGAGCTTATAACTTCTGCAATGGATAATGGTGCTTACGGTGCATGTTTATCTGGTTCCGGTCCTTCAATGATAGCTTTTTGCAGTAAAAATAAAGCTCAAAATATTGCGAAATGTATGGCAAAAATTTGGAAAAGAGAAACAGTCCCGACAAAAACTTTTATCTTGAACTTTGACAAAACAGGAGCGGTAACAAATTGCTAAAGCAATTTGTTGAGGGATAGAAGTATGAATGTATGGAAAATTTTGCAAAGCAAAATTTAGGTTATAAGAATATAAGGTTATTAGGTTATAGGTTTGAAACAGGAAAAGTTTTTTAGTTTTTGTTGTTAAACTAATAACCTCATAACCACATCACCCTATAACCTGCCGTTAGTTTTATATTATAAATTGTAAATTATAAATTATAAATTGGAGTAATTAAGATGGCATTAATTGTGATGAAGTTTGGCGGTTCTTCGGTAGCAGACAGCGACAAAATGAAACATGTTGCAAACAAAATTATTGCAAGGAAAAAAGGCGGCAACAAAATTGTTGTTGTTGTTTCCGCACCGGGAGATACTACCGATGATTTAATTACAAAATGTGAAGAAATTACTGCAGATCCGAATCCCAGAGAGATGGATATGCTTCTTGCAACGGGTGAACAAATGTCTATTTCACTTCTTGCAATGGCAATACAGGCTATGGGACATAAAGCAGTTTCTTTAACAGGTTTTCAGGCAGGTATTTCAACAAACGACGAATATACAAGGGCAAGAGTAAAAAAAATCGAGCCTAAAAAAATATTTTCGTTGTTAAACGATGGAAATATTGTTGTTGTTGCAGGCTTTCAGGGAATGAACAAAGCCGGTGATATTACAACTTTGGGAAGAGGCGGTTCCGATTTGACTGCCGTTGCACTTGCTGCACAAATGAAAGCAAATGTTTGTGAAATTTACAGTGATGTTGAAGGTATTTTTACAACAGATCCCAGAGTAGTAAAAGATGCAAGAAAAATAGATTCTATTTCTTACGAGGAAATGCTTGAAATGGCAGGTTCCGGTGCACAGGTTATGCAAACAAGAAGTATAGAAGTTGCAAAAAAATACGGAATAGAAATTCATGCAAGATCAACTTTTTCTGAAAAAGAAGGAACATATATTGTAAGTGAAGAAAAAATAGGGAGAAAAAAAATGGAAGACCTTATGGTTTCGGCAGTAACATTTGATAAAAACCAAGTAAAATTTTCGTTGATAGATTTACCGGATATTCCGGGAATGGCTGCAAAAATATTCAGTTCAATTGCAAAGCTCGGTATTAATGTTGATATGATAATTCAGTCTGCAGCTTGGGATAAAAAGAACGATATATCTTTTACCGTAAGCAAAGCTGATTTAAAAAGAACACAACAAAAAGTTGATGAACTTGCAGAAATCTTAGGTGCACAAAAAGTAACTTGTGATGAGCATGTTGCAAAAGTTTCTGTTGTAGGTGTAGGTATGAAAAGCCATGCAGGTGTAGCATCGCAAATGTTTGAAATTTTGGCAAAAAATAAAATAAATATAGAAATGATTTCTACAAGCGAAATAAAAGTTTCTTGTGTAATAGACGAAGCCGATACAAATAAAGCCGTAAACGAATTGCACAAAGGATTTAAACTGAACAAGAAATAAATTTTTACAAAATTTATTTCATATTGTTTAATAGCTTAGAGCTTAGGGCTTAGAGTTTTTTTAATAAACTATTAGTTTCTCAACTCTTGTTGGAACCAGTGATGTTATTTCATGCTTAATGAGATGTCTATGTAGTTGTCGTTATAAACTTTCAGCTGCTCAGCTTATAAGCTTCTCAGCTAAAAATGCGGAGCATTTTTTTTATGGATCAAATAAAAATATTTGATACAACTTTAAGAGACGGAACTCAGGGAGCAGGTGTTTCTTTTTCGGCAGAAGATAAGCTGAAAATAGCATCTGCTCTTGATAATTTCGGTATATCTTATATTGAGTGCGGTTGGCCAGGTTCAAACCCTAAAGACGAAGAATTTTTTAAATTGGCAAAAACAAAAACGAACAAATTAAAAAATTCAAAACTTGTTGCTTTTACTTCAACAAGAAAACCTAATACAAATATAAATGAAGATATCGGTATAAAAAAAGTATTGGAAGCAGGAGTTAAAACTGTTACTGTTTTCGGTAAGTCGTGGGACTTGCACGTAAAATATGCTTTAAAAACGACCAAAAAAGAAAACCTTAATATGATTTTTGATACGGTAAAATTTTTTAAGTCCAAAAATTTTGAAGTTATTTATGACGGCGAACATTATTTTGACGGATATATACACAACAAAAAATATGCTCTTGAAACGATAAAACAAGCTATACAGGTAGGAGCAGATTATGTTTGTTTATGTGAAACAAACGGCGGAGTATTGCCTGAATATATTGAAAAAATAGTTAAGGAAACTATAAAAGAGTTCCCGAATGTTAAATTCGGTATTCATGCACATAACGACTGTGAATGTGCGGTTGCAAATTCAATAATTGCAGTTCGTGCAGGTTGTAAAATGGTTCAGGGAACGATAAACGGTATAGGTGAAAGATGCGGTAATGCAAATTTATGCTCAATAATACCGTCTTTACAGTTAAAAGGAAAATATCATTGTGTTCCTGTTAGAAATTTAAAAAATATTACGGAACTTTCAAGATATGTTGATGAAATAGCAAATTTAGTTCCTAATGATAGTTTGGCTTACGTCGGCAGAAATGCTTTTGCACATAAAGCAGGTGTTCATGTATCTGCAATAAAAAAAGAATCTAAAACTTATGAACATATTAATCCGAAACATGTCGGTAACAGAAGAACTGTTTTGGTTAGTGATTTATCCGGTAAAAGCAATATCGTTTCAAAAGCCGACGAGTTGGCAATAGATTTGGAGAAAGAAAAAAATTTACACGGTATAATAAATATCGTCAAGCAAAAAGAAAATGACGGCTATCAATACGAAAATGCCGACGGTTCTTTGTTTATTCTTGCAAAAAAAGTAGAAAACAAATATAAAGATTTTTTTACATTAAAAAGTTATAGAGTAAGTGTTGAAAAAAATAAAGACGGTTCAATAGTTTCAGAAGCCACAGTTAAACTTGATGTGAACGGTAAAGAAGAACATACCGTTGCCGAAGGGGAGGGTCCGGTAAATGCTTTGGATAAATGTTTAAGAAAAGCTTTAATAAAATTTTATCCGCAAATAAAAGATGTGTTGCTTACCGATTTTAAGGTAAGGGTTATAAACTCCGACGCAAATACCGCCGCAAAAGTAAGGGTTTTAATAGAAACTAAAGATAAAAAATACAGTTGGGGAACAATAGGTGTCAGCGAAAACATTATTGATGCTTGCTGGCAAGCCCTTTCCGACAGTGTAGAATACAAACTTCTTAAAAAATAAAAAATTTTATCATGTTTTTTGTTATGCTTAAACATTAAGTTTCTTCTATAATTTTCCATTGTTCACTGTTTTCATACATCAATGCATTCATATATCTATTTTTCAAAAATTGATTTGCAATTTTTTTGCTTTTTTATATAGTTTTTTGTATAATTACAAAAGTTTGTTTTTAGTATAAAGGAAACAAATAAACACACAAGCGGATTGTTTGAATGTTCCTCTTTGAAGAAAGAGGGTTCAAATTCGGAAGTTTGTGGAGGTCACTTTTTAAAGTGAAAAAAAACAAGGAGATTTAAAAATGGCAAATGTAACAATGAAGTCGTTGTTGGAATCCGGTGTTCATTTCGGACATCAGACAAGAAGATGGAACCCGAAGATGAGCAAATTCATTTTCGGAAGCAGAAACAAAATTCACATTATTGACCTTCAAAAAACATTAAAAGAATTAAAAAAAGTTTATAAGGTGGTAAGGGATTTTTCTGCGGAAGGAAAACAAATTCTTTTTGTAGGAACAAAAAAACAAGCTCAGGCTCCGATTAAAGAAGAAGCATTAAGATGCGGTTCTTATTTCGTATGCGAAAGATGGTTGGGTGGAACTCTTACAAATTTTGAAACATTAAAAAAATCCATTGCAAGGTTAAGAGAACTTGAAGCAATGAAAGAAAACGGAATTTTTAATGTTCTCTCCAAGAAAGAACAATCTCAAAAAGAAAAAGAAAGAATTAAATTGGAAAAATCTTTAGAGGGTTTAAAAACTATGGATAAAATTCCTGATGTTATGTTTATCATAGACCCTGTTGAAGAAGCTACCGCACTTGCAGAAGCAAAAAAATTAAATATTCCCGTTGTTGCAGTTTGCGATACAAACTGTGATCCTGATTTGATAGATTATCCCGTTCCGGGAAATGATGATGCAATAAGAGCAGTAAAATTATTCTGCTCGGTTATTGCAGATGCAATCTTGGAGGGAAAAGGAATAGAAAATAAACAGGAAGACGGAGCAACCGAAGCTCAAGTTCAGGAAGAAGTAAAAGAAGTTGAAAAACCTGCAGAAGAAGAAAAAGCAGAAGAAGTAAAAGGAGAATAATTATGTCAGCAATTGAACTTATAACAAAACTTAGAGAAATGACCGGTGCAGGAATAAAAGATTGTAATAATGCACTTAAAGAAGCAAATAACGATATAGAAAAAGCGGTAGTTATTTTAAGAGAAAAAGGAATAGCATCTGCCGTTAAAAGAGCAGACAGAGCAGCAAAACAAGGTATAGTTGTTGCTAAAATAAGTGACGATAAGAAAACAGGTGTTTTGGTGGAATTAAATTGTGAAACGGATTTTGTTGCAAGAACGGATAAATTTAAAGCCCTTGCGGATAGTTTGGCAGAATTTGTTTCAAAATCTTCTTCACAAGAAAATATTTTGGAACAAAAATTTGACGGAACAAGAACCGTTCAAGATTTAATAAAGGAAGCAATCGGAACAATCGGTGAAAATATTGTTTTAAGAAGGACCGCAAAATATACAACAACAGGTGAAATTGCTTCTTATATTCACATGAACAATTCATTAGGTGTTTTGGTAAATTTTGAAGCTCCTGCGGATGTAATAGCAAGTGAAGATTTTAAAAATCTTGAAAAAGAAATAGCTATGCAGATAGCGGCAGTATGTCCTTTATATGTTACAAGAGACCAAGTTCCTGCCGAAGAAGTTAATAAAGAAAAAGATATATATGTTAAACAACTTCAGGAAGAAGGAAAACCTGCAAACATAATTGATAAAATAGTTTTAGGAAAACTTAATAAATTCTATTCTCAAATTTGTTTAATGGAACAACCTTATATGAGAGAAGAAAAAGAGAATATAAAAACCGTTGTTGCAAAAGTAAATAAGGATATTGTTATTAAACAATTTGCAAGGTTTAAAATCGGTGAATAAATGAAAACAAAAAGGGTTTTGTTAAAACTTTCCGGTGAAACATTGGCAACGAGTGAAAATTCGGTTGATTGTAATGCAGTTGCGGATGTCGTAGCTGAAATAAAAACCGCATTAACTTCAAATATGGAATTGGCAATAGTTGTCGGTGCCGGAAATATTTGGAGAGGTGCAAATAAAAATATAAGCAGAGTTCCTGCCGATAAAATGGGTATGCTTGCAACTGCAATAAATGCTATGGCAATAAGTGAAACATTAAAGGCTAATGGAATAAAATCAATAGTGCTTTCGGCAAGCCCGGTAACAGGTTTTTGCGAAACTTTTTCTCAAGAAAAAGCGGAGATATACCTTAAACAAAAATATGTTATTGTTTTTGCAGGCGGAACGGGAAACCCTTTTTTTACAACGGATACTACCGCAGCACTTAGAGCAGCGGAAATAAAAGCCGATATTGTTTTAAAAGCTACACAAGTTGACGGTGTTTATACGGCGGACCCTAAAAAAGATAAATCCGCCGTTAAATATGATAAAATAACTTATGTCGAAGCAATAGAAAAAAATTTGAAAGTAATGGATTTAACCGCTTTTCAAATTTGTATGGAAAATAAAATTCCTATTTATGTTTTTGATTTTCATAAAAAAGGTAATTTGAAAAAAGTTTTGGTCGGTAAAAAAAATATAGGAACCATAGTTTATTAATTTTTCGGAGGAGATATATGTTACCAAAAGAGCTTTTAGCAGTCGGTGAACAGGCAATGAAAAAGACGATAGAAAAAATGAAGTTTGATTTTTCTACAATAAGAACAGGCAGAGCAAATCCTGCCGTTTTGGATACACTTAAAGTTGAAAGTTATGGCTCTTTAATGGCATTAAATCAAATCGCAGGGGTCAGTGTTCCGGATGCAAAAACACTTGAAATAAGGCCATGGGATTTGTCTCAGTTAGGTGCAATAGAAAAAGCAATATTAAAATCAGATTTAGGTTTAACTCCCGTTAATGACGGGAAAATTATAAGAATAACAATTCCGGCTTTAACCGAAGAAAGAAGAAAAGAAATTATAAAAACGGTTAATAAAATGTCGGAAGATTATAAAGTTGCAATAAGAAATGAAAGAAGACATATTGTTGACGGTATAAAAAAAGCCGAGAAAGATAAACTTATAACCGAAGACGATAAGAAAAAATATGAAGTTGAGTCGCAAAAATTGACGGACAGTTATATAAAAAAAATAGAAGAAGTTGTTGCTTTAAAAGAACAAGATTTGATGAAAATTTAATAAGGAGGATAAGTTAATGGCTTATTCAATAGACAAAGAAAAATGTGTAGGTTGTGGTGCTTGTGCATCAAATTGTCCTGCAACGGCAATAAATCAGGATACGGATTCAAAATATGTTATAGGTGATGCTTGTGTAGAATGTGGTGCTTGTGAAGCTACTTGCCCTGTTTCTGCAATATCTAAGAAGAATTAAAAAGTGTCTTTAAAAGATAATGTAAATATTTCTTTGTTGCCAAAACATATAGCTATTATTATGGACGGCAACGGAAGATGGGCAAAAAAAAGATTTCTTCCGAGAATTATCGGGCATACTAATGGGGTTAAAACCGTTAAAAATATTGTTGAACTTTCAAGAAAACTCAATATTCAGGTTTTGACCCTATATGCTTTTTCTACGGAAAATTGGGCAAGGCCTAAAGAAGAAATTTCCGGTTTAATGACTATTTTAAAAAAATATTTAAAAGAAGAATTGAATAATATGTTGGAAAATAATATTTCTTTTAGAATATTGGGGGATGTTTCGAAATTTACCGAAGATATTCAAAATGAAATAAAAACTGTAGTTGATAAAACAAAATCAAATGATGGTTTGATATTAAATTTAGCTTTAAATTATGGTTCAAGACAAGAAATATTAAGAGCCTTTAAATATTTAAGAGATAATAATATAAACGAGCCTACCGAAAAAGATATGGCTGCAGCTTTATATACTGCAGGTTTGCCGGATCCGGATTTGCTTATACGGACATCCGGTGAAAAAAGAATATCAAACTTTTTATTGTGGCAGTTGGCTTATACGGAAATTTATGTAACAGATGTTTTATGGCCTGATTTTTCCGAAGAAGAGTTTTATAAAGCATTGATAGATTATCAGGGACGGGAAAGAAGATACGGTGGTGTAAAAAATTAAATTTTAATTTGGAGAATTTTATATGTTGATGCAAAGAATATTAACTGCTTTAGTAGGAATACCTGTTGTTTTTTTATGCATATACTATGGCGGTATAAGTTTCTTTTTAATGTTTTTTGCAGTTATAACATTTGCCGTATCGGAATATTTTAATATATGTAAAAAGTATAATCCTTTAAATATTTTAGGAATAGTACTGGCAAGCTTATTTTATTTATCTTTATATTTTAATTTTTATGTTCAAGAATTTATAATAGTTTCAATTTTTATAATTTTTTTAGTATATATGTTTAAAAATAAAATAAATAATATTTCAAGTGAAATTGCCGTAACATGTTTTGGGGTGTTCTTTATTCCGTGGACACTTTATCACATGGTTTTAATAAGAGATATTCCCGATTACGGAATGAAATATATTATTTTTTTATTTGTTAATATTTGGTTGTTGGATACGGGTGCATATTTTGTCGGTAAAAAATTCGGTAAACATAAATTGGCAAAAAATATAAGTCCTAAAAAAACAATAGAAGGTGCGGTAACTGGTGTTGTTACCGGAATTATAGTATCCGTTTTATGCAGATTTATATTTATGAAAGATATTATTTCAGTTACAGATGCGGTTATTTTTGCTATTGTAATTTCTGTTATAGGTCAGTTTTCGGATTTGGCAGAATCGTTATTTAAAAGAGATTCAAATATAAAAGATTCCGGAAATATTTTACCGGGGCACGGCGGAATGTTAGATAGATTCGATTCTTATTTGTTTGCTGCTCCGTTTTTTTATTATTTATTGATTTTAATTAAAAGTTGAAAAAAGTTTTTTGTTTAAATCAGATATAAAATTTTCAATTTTTAAACTTTTCAAAAGTTAAACTTTATTATGGGTTTTATTATGGAGATTTTAAAAAAATATCAAGTTCTTTTATTGATATTTTTAGCTTATATTATTGTTTTTATTTATTATCCCATTATAAAAAGTCCGTCTTTTTTTTGTTTGGATGACGCTGTAATGGTAACGGAAAATGAGTATATTACAAGTTTAACTTGGAATAATATCATTAATGTTTTTTCAAAAGCTTATTATAAATTATATCATCCATTTGTTACTCTTTCATATGCTGTTGAATATCATTTTTTTAAATTAGACCCGTATATATACCATGCAGATAATATTTTATTGCATATATTTAATACTATTCTTGTTTTTTTTATATTTCTAAAAATAACAAAATCAAATTTTAAATCTTTTCTTATTTCCTTATTTTTTGCGATATATCCTACAGGTGTTGAAACTGTTGCATGGATTAGTGCAAGAAAGGATTTACTTTGTTCGTTTTTTTTCTTATTATCAATTTTATTTTATTTAAAAAGTTTTGACGATAAAAAAAATATTTTTTATTTTTTATCATTATTGTTTTTTTTAGCTGCATGTTTTTCAAAACCTATGGCAATAACATTACCTGCAATAATAAT
>Ga0310690_10000966_pt1 | contig 55008 bp, 53 predicted proteins | sample AusTroGonzalo_MG_2_FD_207661 | JGI IMG/M metagenome (GOLD analysis project Ga0310690, IMG submission 207661) | Bovine rumen microbial communities from tropical cattle in Woodstock, Queensland, Australia - Gonzalo_04 (v2) (version 2) | ecosystem: Host-associated > Mammals > Digestive system >... | reverse complement strand
CTTCCTTCTGCATAATAGACAACACATATTCCTGAGTTGCTAACCTTAACTCAGGATGTTTCTCAATATATGCAGATATCCTTGCCTGTATTGCCTTTGGCTCCATTCCGCTACCTTTCGAAGATACTTATCTTACATGTGTATCTACGGCATTTTTTTTGAAAACTTTAAGATTTTAGGCAGAATTGTTACATTAATTTACAATTAAACTTTTAAAATTGAATTGTTAAAAAAATGTTTATTTTTTAAGTTTTAAAGGAAAAATGGTGTTAAATGATAATGTAAAGAAAATATAATCAAAAAAGGAGATAAAATTATGGCAAAAACAATTGGTATTGACTTGGGTACAACAAACTCTGTTGTAGCAGTTATGGAAGGCGGTAAACCAACCGTCATAGCTAATGCTGAAGGAATGAGAACAACTCCTTCTATAGTTGGGTTTTCAAAAACCGGTGAAAGGTTGGTAGGTCAATTGGCTAAACGTCAGGCAATTCTTAATCCTGATAAAACTATTGCGTCTATTAAACGTCACATGGGCGAAGATTATAAGAAAAATATTGACGGAAAAGATTACACTCCTCAAGAAATTTCAGCAATGATATTAAGAAAACTTGCCGATGATGCTTCAAACTATTTGGGAGAAAAAGTTACATCAGCTGTTATCACTGTTCCGGCATACTTTAACGATGCTCAAAGACAAGCAACAAAGGATGCAGGTAAGATTGCAGGTCTAGACGTTCTTCGTATAGTTAACGAACCGACGGCTGCAGCTCTTGCTTACGGGCTTGAAAAAGAAAAAACAGAAAAAGTTCTGGTATTTGACTTAGGTGGTGGTACATTTGATGTTTCAATTCTTGAAATCGGTGATGGAGTTCACGAAGTTCTTTCAACATCAGGTGATACGCATTTAGGCGGTGATGATTTTGACCAAAAGATTATTAACTGGATTTGCGAAGAATTCAAAAAACAGGAAGGCATGGATTTGACTAATGATAAGCAAGCTATGCAGCGTATTAAAGAGGCGGCAGAGAAAGCTAAATGTGAATTGTCTTCTGTTGTTGAAACTTCAATAAGTCTGCCGTACATCACAGCAGATGCGAACGGTCCTAAACACCTGGAACTTTCTTTAACAAGAGCTAAATTTGAAGAACTTTCACATGATCTGTTGGAAAGATGCAAAAAACCGGTTGAACAAGCTTTATCGGATGCTAAATTAAGCAAGAATGATATTAATGAAGTTGTATTAGTCGGTGGTTCAACACGTATTCCTGCCGTTCAGCAATTGGTTAAAGATTACACGGGCAAAGAGCCTAACCAATCTGTAAACCCTGATGAAGTTGTTGCGGTTGGTGCAGCAATTCAGGCTGGCGTACTTGCAGGTGAAGTTAAAGATATCGTACTTCTCGATGTTACTCCGTTAACATTGGGGATTGAAACATTGGGCGGTGTTATGACAGCACTTGTACCTCGTAACACTACAATTCCTGTTTCAAAATCACAGGTATTTTCAACTGCTGAAAACAACCAGACTGCCGTTGATATCAATGTCCTTCAAGGTGAAAGACCTATGGCAGGTGACAATAAGTCTTTGGGTATGTTCAGACTTGAAGGTATCGCTCCTGCTATGAGAGGTGTTCCGCAAATAGAAGTTACATTTGATATTGATGCTAACGGTATTGTTAATGTTTCTGCTAAAGATAAGGCAACAGGAAAGGAACAGAAAATTACAATTACAAACTCTTCTAACCTGTCAGAACAGGATATTGATAAGATGGTTAAAGAAGCAGAAGCAAATGCTGCTGAAGACAAGAAGAAAAAAGAAGAAGCTGAAATCAGAAATAATGCAAGCTCCTTGATTACTTCCGCAGAAAGAATTGTTAAAGACTTCGAAGGTAAGATTTCTGAGGATGATAACAAGAAATTGGCAGAACAGAGAGAAGCTTTACAAAAAGCTTTGGATGAAAACAAGCCGGCAGATGAATTAAAGAAATTGTCTGAAGAATTACAGCAAACGATGTTTGGTATTTCACAAAAAGCTTATGAAGCGGTACAAAAAGAAGGTGAAACAGTAAATTCTGATAATGCTCAACAAGAATCATCAACTGAAAACAAGGATGACGATGTTATTGATGCTGAATATACGAAGAGCTAAAATATAAAATGATAAGAAAGAGGCGCCGGAGGATTTGATTAAATCCTCCGGCGCCTTCTTAATATAAATTATTCATCTTCCAAACTCAGAACAGCCATAAATGCTTCTTGCGGAACTTCGACACGCCCGATTGCTTTCATACGTTTTTTCCCTCGTTTTTGTTTTTCCAAAAGCTTGCGTTTACGGGTTATATCACCGCCGTAGCATTTATCAAGCACGCTTTTTCTCAAGGCTTTGATGTTTGTCCTTGCAATAACTCTTCCGCCTATTGCAGCCTGAATCGGCACTTCGAACATTTGTCTCGGAATAATGGTTTTGAGTTTTTCAGTTAATTTTTGTCCGATATAATAAGCGTTATCTTCGTGACAGATGACAGAAAGAGCGTCCACGACTTCTCCGGCAAGCATTACATCCAGCTTAACGAGTTTGGAACGCTTGTAATCACAAAATTCGTAATCCAAACTTGCATATCCTTTTGAACGGGATTTTAGCTGGTCATAAAAGTCAGTGATAACTTCGCTCAGCGGTAAATGGTATATTAAATCCACTCTGACTTTATCGAGGTAATTCATATTAATAAAAATACCTCGTTTTGATTGAGCCAAATCCATTAAAGTTCCGACAAATTCGTTTGGCGTAATTATGGAAACCTTTACATAAGGCTCCTCAATATAATCCCTGTATTGAGCAGGAGGCAGATTAGCCGGATTATCTATTTCAACCACTTCACCGTTAGTTTTGTGAACTCTGTATATAACCGAAGGTGCTGTTGTGACAAGTGATAAATTGTATTCTCTTTCAAGCCTTTCCTGGGCAATTTCCATGTGGAGCATTCCCAAGAATCCGCAACGGAAACCAAAACCGAGAGCAGAAGATGTTTCCGGCTCAAATGTTATCGAACTGTCTGAAAGTTTCAGTTTTTCAAGAGATTCTTTTAATTCGTGGTAGTCTTCGTTATCTACAGGGTACATTCCTGAAAATACCATCGGCAGAGCTTCTTTGTATCCGGGGAGAGGCTCTGAAGCCGGGTTTTCGGCAAGTGTTACTGTATCACCGACAAACCTTGTAATTTCTTTAATAGAACCTGCAAAATATCCGACATCTCCGCAAACAAGCTCGTTTACCTGAACTCTATTCGGCGTAAGATAGCCTATTTCTACTATTTCATACTCTTTTCCTGATGCCATAAACCGAACCTTGTCACCGAGTTTCATTTTGCCGTCCATAATTTTGAAAAAGCAAAGCGTGCCCAAATAAGGGTCATAAGCACTGTCAAATACGAGTGCTCTCAATGGTTTCTCTGACGTATCGACAGGCGGAGGAACAAAATCTACAATTGCCTCAAGAACTTTGTCAATTCCTTCTCCGGTTTTTGCCGATACAGGAATTGCCATTGAGCAGTCAATGCCTAGTATTTCCTCAATCTCTTGTTTTACACCTTCCACATCAGCGGAAGGAAGGTCTATTTTGTTAATAACGGGTATAATTTCGAGATTTTGCTCAATTGCCATATAAACATTAGCAAGCGTTTGCGCTTCGACACCCTGTGTAGCATCGACAATCAGCAGTGCACCTTCGCATGCTGCGAGTGAACGTGAAACCTCATAAGAAAAATCCACATGTCCGGGAGTATCTATCAGGTTAAAAATATAGTTGCCACCGTTTTTGCTTTTATAGTTCATTCTTGCGGCATTGAGTTTAATTGTGATACCACGTTCACGCTCAATGTCCATAGTATCTAAAAGCTGGTCCTGCATATCTCTTTCGGCAATCGTTCCGGTTGCTTCCAGAAGCCGGTCTGCAAGGGTGGACTTTCCATGGTCAATGTGTGCTATTATACAAAAATTTCTAACGTTATCTCTTATTTTTGTCATTTGGTTTTATAATCTTCTTCCAAAATATTTACAGGGCTATTTTACAATAAGCAGAGGCCATTGTCCACTTTTTGGGGTACTACGTACGTGGGTAAATAAAACAGTAAGGGTCGGATTGCATCGGATAAAGACTACTGGATGGAATAAAGTCTACAAGCAATCCTCAATGGTGAAACTACAAGACCTTCACACCGATACTACGCACGGGGGTAAATATTCTCCTTCCCTAATTAGGGAAGGTTGGAATGGGTATTAATATTATAAGAAAAGTTAATACCCCCTCCAGCTCCCCCTTTCAAGGGGGAGAGAGTTCTTATTTACCCCCGTACGTAGCAACCCTCTCCTGGCACTTTGTGCCACCCTCCCCCAAGGGAGGTAGATTGTTTACCCCCGCAAAGGTCTTGTAGTGTGACCATTGAGGGTGACCGGTTATTATTATTCAAGCATGTAGTCTTTAGACCGATGTCACCCGACCCTTTATTCGTCTGTCGTGTAGGTCTTGTAGTGCCACCATTGAGGGTGACCGGTTATTATTATTCAAGCCTGTAGTCTTTAGACCAATGTCACCCGACCATTATCTACATACGTAGTATGTCATTCTGAATAGCCGGGAGGTTTTGACATTTTATTTGAAGTCCAGACATTTAAAAAGGCGTATTTCAGAATCTTACCAATTTGGCATATTACTTGAGTTTTGGTAAGCTCCTGAACAGCTCGAAAATTATGACCTTTCGGACAAATTTTCTACGCATTCAGGATGACATGCTTTTTCGCCGTTGTTAAATTATAAACAAAAAAGCGTGGTCAGCTGACCACGCTTTTTGAAAATCTTTTATAATCACTAGGACTAGCTACCAGATACGTAACATGCTGTGCCTTCTTTAAAATCACTCTGTTTTGTCAAGTAATCTTCGTCAAACAAAGCTCTATTACATTTAGCCTCATCTCTATCAGAATTAGAAGGTACAGTATAACCTAATTCGGTTACAACAAAGTCATATGCCTGTACTGCTGTTGAGGGCATACCTTGGATATTGGGTCTGAATGTAATCAACATTGCAGGTGCACCATATTTATGTGCAGGATATTTATCAGAATCAATATTACTAGCAGTATTATTTGCCTCAACTACGATAGAAGTTCCGTCTTTTAAAGTAACTTCATGTCCTGTTCCATCAGCACCTAAATCACCTGCTTCGAAGTCTCCTGTAGTTTTACTTGCTATCTCCTTAATTACAAATGAAGAATCTACAAAGTCTGCAATAGCAGCAGTGTCAGTACTGTTAAATGAACCGTTAGCTACAACGTAAGCTCTTGCGCCTGATTCACAAGCTGCCATGAATTTTGACAATTTAACACCGACTGTCTTGTATTGGTAGCTTGTCATCAAAGACGGCAACGTAATAGCTGCTACAACACCTATAATTGATAATGTAATCAAAACCTCTGCGAGGGTGAAACCTAATTTTTTTCTCATAATAAAGCCTTTCTTTTCTTTAAACTAGTACATCTAAACCTATTACAATAGAATTTATCATTTTTTTGAAGGTTTGTCAACTTTTGGGTTACTTTACGACTTTCTTAACATCTTCTGTGATATCATCTCCGCCGTATATTACAACACCTTTCGAAATAACCATGTCGTAACCTTTTGCTTTTGCTTGTGCTGCAATTGTATCAGAAATATTTTTTTCTATCGTCTGCAGTTTTGTTTGATAATTCTTTGTCATGTCAGCCTTTTTCTTTGCAAATTCTGCGTTGTATTTTTTTAGCAGTTTTTCTCTGCTTTCCTGTGATTTCTGCTTTTCCACATCAGCCTGAGCAACTTTAAGCCATTTTTCCAAATCTTGTATTTTATTTTGCTGTTCTTTTTTAAGCGCCTGCAATTGAGCTGATTTTGCCACAACGGCAGAAACATCAACAACAGCTATTTTGTTTTCGGCAAATGCACAGCTGAAGATGCCGAAACCAAATATTGATGCCACAATTAATGCTGATAATATTTTTTTCATAAAACTCTCCTTGTTTTTATATTTTTTGTCTGAATACTGAATTTGAACCTTGGCATGTAATAAACAGCATGTTTCCTTCAACATGGAGTCCGTATGGTTTATCAAGCCTTTCCACAAGGACTGAAACTACACCCTGCGGAGTTATTTTCAGAACATTATTTGCGTTGTAATTTGACACATAAATGTTTCCTGTTGAATCCGTTGCAAGGCTTATCGGACCTGAAATTTTATCGCTTTTCAGAAATACTGTGCGTTTATTGTCCGGCGTAATTTTTATTATTGAGTTCTCTGAAAATGCAGCCACATAAATGTTTCCGTTCTTATCCGTGGTAATCCCGGTTGGACTGAGTATATTTTCATATACACCAGTTTGAGTTGCAATAACAGATGGCGGATTAACCGGTTTTTGCGGAACGGTTGTTTGAGTTTTTATATCGTCGGATAAATTCTGTGCCTTCAGATAATATTCGCTTGACTGCGGAATAAGTTTTATGTAGCTTTGTGAACCGTCATAATCTTCAAGTCTTTTTGAAAGTTCAGCAAGCTTATATATTACTTCGTAATCGTTCGGATTCCTCATATACATTTGTTTGAAAACAGATAAAGCTTCCGAATAGTTCTTTAAATATTCCAATACGGTTCCGAGGTTATAATATGCATCCAAATAATCCGGATATGTCCTGATTGCACTCCTGAATGACTCTACCGCACGCTCATACATACCGAGTTTGTAAAAATCAATACCCTGATTGTAATCCAGTTTGGCATCCATAGGAACCTCAGCTGCTATTGCTGTAAAGCACATGGATGAAAATAATACTAAGGACGCAATAATCTTTTTCATAAAAAACCTCTCCACTTATAATAACATAAATTTTTGTTTTAAGGTATTATGTAAATATGAAACCAAAGGTTATAGCAATAGCAGGCCCTACGGCAAGCGGAAAAACTAAAATGGCAATTGATTTGGCAAAAAAAATCGATGGTGAAATTGTTTCTGCCGATTCAAGGCTTGTTTATAAAGGCTTCAATATAGCGGCGGCGAAGCCTACTATTGAAGAACAACAAGGAATTCCTCACTATATGATTGATATAGTCGAGCCAGAGTATGATTACTCGGTCGGTGATTATTATGAAGGTGCAAAAAAAGTTATTGCGGATATCATAAATCGAGGTAAAACTCCTATTGTCGCAGGTGGAACAGGTTTATACTTCAGAATTTTATTGGAAAATTATGATTTACCCAGAGTGGAGTCCAATTTTGAGCTTCGTTCAGAGTTGGATAAAAGGGAAAAAGAAGATTTGCTTGAGGAAATTAAAGTATTAGACGAACCTTCTTATAACAGATTAAAAGACTCAAATAAACGCAGAATAGTTCGTGCATTAGAAGTTATGAAAACCTTAAACAAACCTTTTTCGGAAGTCAGCACCTTAAAAGAGCCGGAATACGATGTTGAATGGCTTTGTCCGAAGATGGAATCCAGAGAATGGCTGTATAAGAGGATTAACAGGCGGGTTGACTTAATGGTTCAACAGGGCATTGTGGAAGAAACGAAATATTTGCTTAAAAAACACGGAAGGATAAAGAATTTTATCGAAACGATAGGTTACAAAGAAATTTTATCCTACTTAGATGGTTATTTACCCCTTGAAGAAGCATTAGACAAGCTTAAACAGCATTCCAGAAATTATGCAAAGCGTCAGCTGACATGGTTTAGACGTAATCCGGCGCTGGAAATTAATATTTAAATACTGTGTTTACTCTACAAATTGTGCACCGTATTTCTCGTATTTATCTAACATGTCCCTTTTGGATTCGTTTTCTTTATCAAATATTCCGGACTCAAGTTCATTTTCTTTGGAATCATCAAAAACTTCATAATTATATCTGGTCAAGCCGAAAAATCCGCTTTCATAATATTCTATAATATCGGCTTTTCCGTCCGCATTGTTGTCAATAAACCTCACCATGTTAGTCACGGGTTTATAGTGAGAATCATCATAACCAAACAGAGAAACTGCGTGCAAATCTGCAAATCCGTCACCATTAACGTCATCAAACAAGGCTTCTTTTCGTCTTCGTCCGTCATCATAGTTATAACGTTCAATATAGCTTGGAACTTTTATCTCAACTTGCATGAAGCCGTTATAATCCTGCTTAATTCCAAAATCTGATGTCATAGTTAAAACTCCTATAAAACTGTTTTCCCCTATATATATAAAGAAATTTGTAGAAGAAAAATTGCCCTTAAATTTGTAAAAAATCTAAAGACTATAGCAGATGACTAACAATAACCACTGTTTACCCCATGTAAAATTTTGTAACAAAAAAGCCCGATATGATTCGGGCTTGCTTTGTTTAATCCTTGAATTTCGAAAAGATTAACGTTTAGAGAATTGAAATCTCTTACGAGCTCTTTTTCTGCCGTATTTTTTACGTTCCTTAACTCTTGCATCACGAGTCAACAGACCTTCTGACTTAAGAACATTTTTGTATTCTTCATTAGATTTAAGTAATGCTCTTGAAATCCCGTGTCTGATAGCCGCTGCTTGAGCAACGATACCGCCACCTACAGCTTTTACTCTAACATCGTACTTATCTTGGTTTTCTGTTAAAACTAAGGGTCTATAAACCATCATTTCAACAGCCGGCATGTTGCCGATATAATCTTGTAATTTCTTTCCGTTAACAAAAATTCTGCCTTTACCTTTTACTAACTTAACAACGGCAATGGCACATTTTCTGCGGCCTGTAGCCATAATTTCTTTAGATTCTGCCATTACTTAGCCTCCTTTTCTAATAAAATTGGCTTTTGAGCAGCATGCGGATGCTCAGCACCACAGTAAACTTTCAACTTAGTAAATTGAGTATCGCCCAAAGTGTTGTGCTGGAGCATACCCTTTACGGCTTTTTCAATCAACTTAGTTGCATCTTTTTCACGAACTTCTTTAACGGAAGCTGCTTTCAATCCACCCGGATAACCTGTGTGGTGGTAATATATCTTATCTGTTTCTTTGTTACCTGAAACTACAACTTTCTCTGCGTTAATAACGATTACAAAATCACCGGTATCAACGTTAGGAGTGTATTCAGGTTTGTTTTTACCTCTCAAAATGTTTGCAACACGAGTAGCAAGGCGACCTAAAATTTCGCCTTCAGCATCTATTACATACCATTTTCTTTCTACTTCAAGAGGCTTTGCTGAATATGTTTTATTCATCTTATTTCTCCATTTAGTATTTTACTTCTACAAGTGTCAATCCGTACGGACTGACTGTTTGTCCCGCCTTACGACGGTCTTTTGCTTCCAGAACTTCTTTCATATGCTCCGCCGGGAGATTATGTCCTTCAATTTCCAGAAGCGTTCCGACAATTGTCCTTACCATATTATATAGAAATCTGTTTCCTTCAATATGTATAAAGACCCGGTCACCTTGTCTTTCGACTTCGGCTCTTGTTAAAATACAAACTTTGCTTGGGTTTAGCGTTCCGGAGCTTTTAAAGCTTGAAAAATCGTGTTCACCGAGTAGATAATTGAGTGATTTTTGCATTCTCTCAATATTTACTTCAAATTTAACCCTTAAGATATCACCGTCGAATGCCTGCTTATAGCGTCTGTTGATAAATTCATATCTATAATATCGGCTCTTTGCAGATTTTTGAGCATGAAACCTGTCGGGAACGATTCTCAAGTTATTGACCGATATATCATCAGGCAGAATTTCATTTATATGATAGATAAAATCTGAAGCAACAATATCTTTATCTGTATCAAAATGAATTACCTGTCCGAGGGCATTAACACCTTTATCGGTTCTTCCGGAGAAGATTGTTTTAACTTGTCGGTTTTGTTTATTTTTAGCGGATTTACCGCCTAATATCAATGTGCTTAGTGCCTTCTCTATTTCGCCCTGTATGGTCGGCTCTGCTATTTGCCTATCATTTTCGTACTGAATCTGACTGCCTGAATAGTTTTTACCCCTATACTGAACGTCAAGAGCGTATCTCATTCAATTATACCAATTGAATTAATGCCATTTCCGATGCATCGCCTCTTCTCGGCGGTAATCTGTAGATTCTTGTGTATCCGCCTTTTCTTGAAGAGTATTTAGGTCCGAGAATGCTGAACAATCTTCTTAAAACAGTTTGTTTAGCTAATTTCTTTCCTTCTTGAGGTGCATCAAAAACTTCACCTGTTGCAGTATCGATTAACTTTCCGATTTCTTTATCAAAAATATACCTTCCGGCTAATCTTCTTGAGTTCATGTCACCTTTCTTTGCCATAGTGATAAGATTTTCCGCATAAGGTTGGAGAGCTTTAGCTCTTGCCATAGTCGTTTTAATTTCATCGTATGTCAAAAGTTCGGTAGCCAATGAACGCAACAGAGCCTTTCTCTGATCCGGCGCTTTGCCAAGCGTATGTTTTTTTGTCTGATGTCTCATTTTTACTTTCCTTTATTATAATTTACTATTTATGTTTCAGTTATTCAGCAGATTCTGCTGCAATTTCTTCATCAACACCTTCCGGATTTGGTGCTAAATCCAAACCGAAGTGGTGAAGTCTTTCTATAACTTCGTCTGAAGATTTTTTTCCGAAGTTTTTGATATTTAACAAATCATGTTCTGATTTTTGTAATAATTCAGCCATAGAATTTATGCTTGCTCTTTTAAGACAATTGTAAGCACGAACTGACAGTTCTAATTCATCAATTGTTATTGTTGTTTCATCTGAAGAATCTGATACAGCTTCTGTTTCTTCTACATCTAAAGAAGGAGCTACTTCGATTTCTCTGTGAACAACATTACCTGCGATTCCTGCAATTTGAACAAAATGTTCAATTAACAATTCAGCTGCCTGAGCAAGAGCTGTTGTAACGTCTATAGTACCGTTTGACCAGATTTCAAGAGTTAGCTTGTCAAAATCAATGCTGTCCCCAACACGAGTGTTTTCTACTTCATAGCTTACTCTCTTGATTGGCATAAAAGTTGCATCGATAGGAAGCATATCAATAGCTGAACCAGATTTTGCGTTACGTGGAACGTCATTTGCTACATAGCCTTTGCCTTTTTCAACAATTATATCAGCGTGGAATGAACCGCCTTCAGCAATTGTACATATCAACCAATCAGGATTAACAACTTTTACTCCTGCAGGGAGTTGAATATCACTTGCAAGAACTGAACCCGGCTTGTCAACGTCAATGCGTAAGTGTTGAGGCTCATCAGAGTCCATTCTAACTGCTAAACCTTTTAAATTTAGCATTACGTCAATAACATCTTCCAATACACCAGGTATTGCAGTATATTCGTGAGTAATACCTTCAATTCTGCAGGAAGTTACAGCAGTACCTTCCAGGCTTGACAGCAATACACGTCTGAGTGCATTACCGATAGTTGTACCAAATCCTCTTTCAAGAGGTTCGATTGTGAATTTACCGTATTGTGAACCGTCTGAACCGGCCATCGTATTAACAGTTTTAATTTTTAATTCCATATTTTTCTCTCCTATCAGCCTATTTTGAATAGTACTCTATAACAAGTTGTTCTTTGAAGTCAGGATCCATTTCCTCTCTTTGAGGAACTCTTTCAAAAGTAATTTTCAGATTATCTTTGTCAACAGTTAACCAAGATGGTGCCAACGATAAATCGATAGCGCTCATAACTGTTTTTAAGTAATCGTTACTTCTTGTTTTTATAGTTATAACATCACCTGCACTTACTAAATATGATGGAATATCTACCTTTCTGCCGTTTACAAGAACATGTCCGTGATTAACGATTTGTCTGGATTGTTTTCTTGTTACGCCAAAACCAGCTCTGAATAAAATATTATCAAGTCTTGATTCAAGAAGTTGTAAAAGGATTGTACCTGTAACGCCTTTCTTTCTTGCTGCTTCACGATAATATTTTGCGAATTGTCTTTCACTTACCAAATATGTTAATCTGATTTTTTGTTTTTCGTTCAAATGAATTGCATATTCAGAAAGTTTTTTTCTTACCGCACCATGCTGGCCTGAAGCTGTTTGGCGCATAGAGCTTGTTAGTTTTCTGTTTGATAAGTCTTTTACACCGTAATTACGGAAAAGCTTATTACTTGGTCCTGTGTATCTTGCCATAATTTTCTCCTTTTCTTTTGCCGGGCATCTATGGTTTACTCTTTTGGCGAAGTGTAAGCCCCGACACATATACTAACATTAATCGTAAATGGTGAATTTAGGTTATATTTCAACCTAACAAATCACTATACACGACGTTTCTTAGGAGGTCTGCACCCGTTGTGAGGAATAGGTGTAACGTCCTTTATTAAAGTAATTTCAAGTCCTGCAGCTTGAATAGCTCTTATAGCTGTTTCTCTGCCTGAACCAGGTCCTTTGATGTAAACTTCAACCTTCTTCATGCCTTGGTCTATTGATTTCTTTGCAACAAGCTCTGCGGCAGATTGTGCTGCAAACGGAGTACCTTTTCTTGCACCTTTAAATCCTGTAGCACCTGCTGTAGCCCAGGCAATAGCATTACCCTGCATGTCGGTAGAAGTTACAATTGTATTATTGAAAGTTGACTGAATGTGAACAACTCCCTGTAATACATTCTTCTTTTCTTTTTTCTTTGTAGTTTTTGGTCTTGCCATTTTCTTTTTCCTTATAATTAATTACTATTTATTTTCTTTAGCTCTGCAGTTTTGAGTTAGGCTTGCTTTGTTTGCCGTCACTCTACGAAAATTCAACTATTTTTTCTTTCCTGCGATTGTAGTCTTTTTGCCTCTGCGGGTTCTTGCATTTGTTTTTGTTCTTTGTCCTCTGCAAGGCAAACTTCTTTTATGTCTCATTCCTCTGTATGAATTGATTTCTTGAAGACGCTTGATATTAACTGCAACTTCACGTCTTAGGTCACCTTCGATATGATATTCGGATAATGCGTTACGCAATTCCTTAATATCATTTTCTGTTAAATCATCGGTTCTCAAGTCAGGAGAAATTCCTGTTGTCTCAAGAATTTTCTTTGCTCTTGTAGGTCCTATACCATAGATATAAGTCAGAGCTACTTCTAATCTTTTGTTGCGAGGTAAGTCTACCCCTACTAATCTTGCCATGTTTTTCTTCCTTTATCTTTTTGTACTAATTAATCTTTGCTCATTTTGCTTTGTGCTACTTCGAGATTTGGAATGTATCCTCACTCTACGTATAAATTAACCTTGTCTTTGTTTATGTTTCGGATTTTCACAAATTACGGCAACTCTGCCTTTTCTTTTGATAACCTTGCATTTGTCGCACATAGGTTTTACTGAACTTCTTGTTTTCATTTTTTTGTTTCCTTTTCTTTATGTATTAATTGCTATTTAAGTCTGAATGTTATTCTGCCTTTTGTCAGGTCATAAGGTGTCATTTCAACCTTAACTCTGTCGCCGGGAAGAATTCTTATGAAATTTTTTCTGATTTTTCCTGAAATATGTGCCAAAATTTCATGGTCATTTTCCAATTTGACTCTGAACATTGCATTTGGCATAGATTCAAGAATTGTACCTTCTATTTCTATTACGTCTTTTGCCATATATTTCCTCTGATTTCGGCTTTCAATGAATGCTTATAACACAGCATCTTTTCTTATCATATCTGCTGAAATTCCGAATGCAAGCATTTTAATTACTTTTTCGACAAATTGTAAAGAAATATAAATGAATGTTTTTATAATCTAAGAGTATTAATTTATAAAATCAAACTTCTCAAAAATGCACTGATTGTATGTTAAATAATCTTAATGTCTGAATTTTTATCAATTTAATAATGCACATACATTATAAAAACAATCTCTATTAAATATTAAAATTTATTAAGTTAATTGGCAATTTTTTATATAAAAAATTCTTTATATAAATAGAATACTTTTTCAAAATTACACAGGGGATGTTTTATGCTTGGGATAAGTGATTATGAATATAATGATGAAAAACCATATTACTATGGTTTACTTGCTTCCGGAACTCTGTCATTAGTTTCTAGCAAACTAGGCAGTATTTTTTTTAAACCTAAAGAAAAGAGCGTTAATGACATTGAAAAAGCAATCAATACTGTCATTTTCGAAACAACTGATCTTGGTAAAACCGGACTAAAGATAAAAAATATGACCAGTTTCGAAGATTCTGACTTTAAAAATTGGCCAAAATTTTTAAATCCTGAAAGAGGGATAGTACTAGGTAAAAATGCTGCCTATACACGAGAGGCAATTGAGTTAAATATGGAAAAAATGCCATTAGCGGCTTTTCATGAAATCGGACATGCTTTTAATCAGCAACATAGCAAAGTTTTAAAAGCTATACAAAATATGCGCCCTATTTTGGTTGGATTGGGTATTCTAGCTACATTCTTGCCGAGGCTTATTAAGCCTACCTATAAATATGATGATGAACAAATGACTTTGGGAGAAAAGGTAAAAAATAAAGTACGTAAACTATCTCCTGCTATAGCAGCCGCCTGTTACGCTCCAGTTGTAGTTGAAGAAGGTATTGCATCAATACGTGCAAGCCAGTTTGCAAAACCATTATTAGAACCCGAAAATTATAAGAAAATGGCCAGAGGGAATATTTGCGGTTTTCTGACTTATTTTCTTGGAAGTATGTCCCTTGCCCTTTTAGCTAAATACCAATTAGCGAAAAACGATTGTTAAAATCGGTTTTTAAGTGTTTTACGATTTTCATTAATAAGCGGATTTTTCCGGCTCTTGATTGTAAACTTTTGTAAAATTTTGCCGAAAAAAGGCAATATTTACGTAAAAAAAAACTTTATATATGTGTAGTGTGGTAAAGGTATTTAAATGACTGGTGCAATTGAAAAATTAACGTTATATGCTCCTGTAATCGCATCAAGCGGTGTATTTGCAATGCGACGTGCGGGAAGAGGTATAGATGCACTCGATGACAATCCTGTGTTCGGCGCTGCAAATTTGGTTATTTCAGGAGGACAGCTCTTCAAAGGAGCAAGAGCAGCTAAATTGTTAACTATGAAAAATGGTACTTATTCCTCAGCGGAAGCTATAGAGAGTATGAATAATACGGTTAAAGGACTTTCCACTACAAGTAAATTTTTAAAACTCACGGGTAAGGTATTAGAGTTCACATCACGCTACATAAATCCGTTAATTTGCGGCGCAAGTTTTCTAAAAGTCATAGGCTCTGATGATAAAGCCGATACAGCAGTCAGGGAAATATTCGGCTGTGGTACAATGTTTGCGTTCGAAGGAATGGCAAAGAGATTAATAGGTATGCCGATTATCAAGTACACTGCAAAAGGTGCAATGGACAGCATTCCAAGAACAGCTCTCTACACAAAAATACCTCAAATCAACAATTTAGTTGCCAATTTTGAGAAATATTGCCAAAAGACGAATTTATTTAACAAAATCCCGCTAAAATCTTTACCTAGCGCATTAAAAGGAGCGTTATTTGTGCTTGCTTCAATAGCCGGCTACAAATTCGGAAATGTTATTGCAAACGGATTAATAGGCAAAAAAGAAAATCAAGATAAAATTTAGTACACAAAAGCTTATTTATTTCGTTTGTATTTTGCCATGCGGTTTGTAAAGCTGGCTGAATACATCTTGTGAAGCACGGTAACTGTTTATTGTTGCTTCCAGTGATGCATTTATTGTCCAATATATGCAAGGAATTGCAATTGTAACCGTTAAAATAGCTATTATTGCGTGTGTAATAACGGCCTGAATTTTCCTAAATTTTCGTCTGGTTACAGATATAGAATCCTGCTCACGTATAATTCTGTTAATAAGATTTTTACGCTCTTTAACAGTCAAACTGTCAATAAAATCCTTGTTTTCAGGGTCAATATAAACAACATATTTCGAATAGTTTACATTGTTATCCAAGTAATCAAGGCTTTCGTTGTAAGCTGAAATTTCTGGAGTCATTGGCTTTTCTACGATATTACCGCCTGTAACTGTTTCAATATCATTTTTATTTTCAGGTGGTTCGGGTTCGCTTTTGACAGAATGCGGAGGCATAACGACCTCTGCCGGAACTTCTTCCTCTTTTTGCGAATGCGGAGCCTGTGGCAATTCAACTTCTTCTTGAGGCTTGCTATATTCAGCAGTAGGCTTTACCTCCGGAGTTTCTTCGACTGGAGCTTTTTTGTGGGGCATAGCAACAACTTCTTCGTCTTTTTCGTTTTTTTGTTTTTTTAATTTCGCTTTATATTTTTTTATAAAATTATCATCGATTTCTTCATTAAATGTTACATTAGCTTTGGATTCATTTTCTGATACTTCTTCAAACAAATCCCCATCATTTTTAAGATTTGAATTAGCACTAATTTTATTCTGAAGTTGTTCAATAAAATCATTAGAAATATCTTCGTTTAAAGAAGCAAGTTCATTTATATCCAGTGCATCATCGGCACTTATTACCTTATCATTAGAAGTTTCGTTGCTCTCAGCCATTTACTTTAATTCCTCAAATAAGAATTTTATGTTATTATTATATATGATATTTTAGCCTGTGGCAATCATAAGAGAGATGGATATGGATATTGATAAAATGAACTTAACAAAAAAGGTAGAGTCGCTTAAAAATCCAAAGATTCTTGTAATAGGTGATTTGGCATTAGATGAAATGGTTTACGGTGATACGGAAAGAATTTCCAGAGAAGCTCCTGTTTTAATTTTGCAACACACTTATACTAAATACATATTAGGAGGGGCTTCTAATGCTGCAAATAATGTAAGTACGTTAAATGGAGGTAAGGTTAGTGTTTTAGGTGTCGTTGGAGATGACTACCAGGCACAAGACCTAAAAAATGCTTTTGAGACAGCGGGTATTAATTATAGCTATGTTGTTACGGATAAAGAGCGTAAAACAATCACAAAAACACGTATTTCCGGTTCATGCTCACAATCTGTTACTCAGCAAATAGTCAGGATTGACAGACAGACTAATAAGCCTTTGAGTATGGAAACTGAAAACAAACTTATAGAAAGAATCAGTTCTATCATAAAAGATTATGATGCCGTGATTTTATCGGATTATCATATAGGAACAATAACTAAGAAAATTATAGAAACTGTTACAAATTTTGCAAGAGAATATTCAATAAAGGTTATTGTAGATGCGCAAAGGAATTTGGATTGTTACAAAGGCATATATTCAATGACGCCAAATCTTCCTGATACGCAGAAGCATGTCGGCTTTAATTTGGAAACCAAAGAAGATTTTTTGAAAGCCGGCAACATACTCTTGGAACAGACAGATGCTGAAAATATCCTTATAACATGTGGTGATAATGGTATGGTGTTAATCGAAAAAGGCAATAAATACACGCACATTCCGGTTTTCAATAAATCTAGAGTATTTGATGTAACTGGAGCCGGGGATACGGTAACGGCAGTTTATGGGCTAAGTATTGCATCAGGTGCTTCACCAACGGAAGCCGCAATAATAGGAAATGTGGCAGCAGGAATTGTTATAAGACAATTCGGATGCGCAACAACAACTATAGATGAAATATTAGCCGAAATTCCAAATAACATCGTTTTGGAACATTAAGGGGGGAATATGAAAAGGTTTAGTTTTATTGATTTGATTATAATTGTCGGAGTCATTATAGCATTGTTGGTAGGTTTTTGTACGGTGAAACATATGCGACAGACTGCTGGTAAACAGATTGAAGCAACATCACCTATTGAGTTTCAGGTGTATATGCGAGGTATAAATGTAACAAGTAAAGAGTTTCCTATTAAGGCAAAAGAAAAAACATTTATTACAATAAGAAATGTTCCATATACAGAATTATTGGTTAGCGAAGTATTGGTTCAACCAAGAAAAGTTCTTGCACCTTCTGCAAAATATATTGTAGTTGATGATCCTGCTCAGCCGGCATTATTTGATGCTGTTGTTACAATAAATGATATAGCTAAAATCACCAAAGATGGTGCAGTTGTTGGCGGAAATAAAATTAAAATGGGGCTTCCTGTTACGTTGGAAGGTAAAAAATACAGATTTAACGGAACGATATCAGATATAAGAGTAACAACGGATGTAGATGTCAAAGATGACGGTGAAAATAAAGAAGTCGGATAGTAAATAGGTAAGCGGTTGTGCTTGTAAATGTTTTGCTTAATAAATTACAAAAAGTATTAAAACCTGTTTATAACAGAAGTTTTGTGCTTCAAAAAATTGATTTATTAATAGGATTAAACATATTTTTTATTATAATTTTCTCTACATTTGCACAATCTGACAGTATAGGATATTTTGCAATTTTTGCTATAATTCTCACGTGTGTTAAATTGATTACGAAACCCAATGAAAAGTTTTCGATGTCATCGGGCGATAAGTTTTTACTTATTTATTTTATATTTACTCTAATAAGTCTTTTCGGTTCGTCGTTATTTTGCTTGAGCCTGAAAGGATTCTTTAAGACAATTACTTATTTAGGATTTTATGTTTCTTTTGTGCATTACCTGAAAGATAACAGAAAAATGCTGAAATATATTCTGCTTGTACTGGCGGTTTGTGCATTAGGTGAAGCTTTTATTGCAATCCATCAAAATTTCCTTTCGGTATCAGAAATCTCCGGCTGGCAAGATATGTCAAGGCTAAACCCTGAAGAAGTTATGACAAGGGTATACGGAACTTTAAAACCGTATAACCCAAATCTTTTTGGCGGATATTTGCTTGCTTTACTTCCTGCAACGATGATTACAGTATTTCTACCGCTGAAAAATCACCATTATAAAACAGCTTTAGGTGGTTTCCTATTATTTATCACAACTGTCCTGTCGATTGTTCTGACAGGCTGTCGAGGCGCTTATGTGGGATTGCTTGTAGAACTGATTTTGCTGGGTATCTTTACCTATAAGATGCTCAAACCTTTTTATAAAAGAATTTTTGGATTTCTCACTGCGGTAATTTCTGCTGTTGTATTTTTCTTGGTTATAATATTACCGCAATTAAGAGCAAGAGTATTTTCAATATTTGCATTCAGAGGGGATAGTTCTAATTCTTTCAGATTTAATGTTTATAATTCCTGTATCCAAATGTTTAAGGATAATTGGCTTTTGGGCATAGGATGCGGAAATCAAAACTTCAGAGAAATATATGGGCTGTACATGAGAACCGGGTTTGATGCCCTGAGTGCCTATAATATTTATCTTGAAACGGCTGTAGAAAGCGGGATATTTGCGTTATTGGCATTCTTAGCTTTTCTGTATTGTAATATCTCCAGAGGGATTAAATATATATTAAGGAAGACCAATGTCAAATCGATTTATTTGATTATATCTGTTGTGTCGCTTGCTGGCATGCTGATTCACGGATTTGTGGATACGGTATTTTTCCGGCCGCAAATACAATTTGTTTTTTGGATTATGATTGGCATAATTAGGGTGATTTTGTAACATTTCCGTAATATTTTTATAAAATAAGTCAATTTTTGTCCTTGAGTTGTTTTATAAATGTGTGTGAAATTTTAACCCAGGAGGTTTTAGATGGAAGCTATATCAACAACAGAAATGTTTAAAGCGAAAATCAGCGGTTTAAGAGCGATTAAAAGAGGATTGGTTTTTGCAACCGTAATAAGCGGTGGAATTATGGCTGGAAATTTAATAAAAACCGTAAAAAATAATAATGTAAATAAAGAAACGACACCAACAGAAGTTGTAAGCGAGAGTAAACAACAGAATCCGGCACACTTGCCCTATGTTTCCGGAACTCTTTTTACATTGGGACTATTAGGTGCAGTCGGAGCAAATTCGGCAAGGAAAAAAACTGAAAAGAAGCTGGATGAATATGAAGCAAATGAACTACATTTACCACTTGATATTTATCAGGCTATAAAATATGTTCCGGAAATTAAAAATGCGGGGCTTTCTCATTCTTACGAAAATACACTTAGCCATGCGCTACGTATGCATCCTGCCCAAATAGCACCTGTTATTGAACAAATAATCGATTTTTGGAAAGAAAAATACAAATTGAATATCATAGAAGAAGAAAAAGAACCTGAACTCAAAAGATTGTTGAAAGAGGCTGCCAATCATACAAATGGAATGGCTGAAAGATTGGATGCACTTAAGAATAGACAACCTTTAAGTGATATATTTGTAGAAAAACTTTATGATACATTTTATAATGGTCTAAAATATCCAGGAATCGACTGGAGAGGTTCACGTTATTTAGAAACCGGCAAAGTAAATACGGATAAAGTATTGGTTAATGGATGTGTTTAATTCCCATAAAACTTTAATTAGCTTTAATGAGCTGTCTTTTGATTTATTTTTTATTTTAGCATAGAATTAATACAGAACTGGGATGTTAAATGATTGAAGCTAAAATAAAACAATTACGTGATGATTTAAACAAATACGCATACAATTATTATGTACTGGATAATCCTTTGATAAGTGATTATGAGTATGACAAATTGTACAAAGAGCTTGAAGCAATAGAAAAAGAACACCCTGAATTAATTACTCCGGACAGTCCGACGCAGAGGGTAGGCGGAATAAGTACAGGATTTAAGGAACATAAGCACAAATACAGACTTTACAGTCTTGATAATACATACAATGCTGAAGAACTCCGCAAATGGTATGAGCGTGTTCAAAAAGAATGTCCCGGAAAAGTTGAACTCGTCTGCGAATTAAAAATCGACGGACTTGCGATAGCTTTAACCTACAAAGACGGGTTGTTTGTTCAGGGTGTAACAAGAGGTGACGGAATTGTAGGCGAAGATATTACTCCAAATCTCAAAACGATTAAGGCAATTCCTTTAAAGTTATTTACCCCGGCTGATGTTGAAGTCAGAGGCGAAATTTATATGCCTAAAACTTCGTTTGAAAAACTTAATGAAGAAAATTTGCAAAGGGGAGAAAAAGTTTTTGCAAATCCAAGAAACGCTGCTGCAGGTTCTTTAAGACAGTTGGACAGCTCAATTACCGCAAAACGTGATTTATCTATGTTCACATACACTGCAATAGTAGAACGTGTTTATGATGAAAAATATTTACCCCTCCCCAAAACTCATTGGGATTCAATACAATTTATCAAAAAACTCGGTTTTAAAACCAATCCGCATATAAGACTTGTTGATGATATTGATGGTGCAATACAATTCTGTAAAGATTGGGAAACAAAAAGGTTTGAGCTGGATTATGCAACGGATGGAGTTGTCATTAAAGTTAACAGGCTTGATTACCAGAATGAACTGGGATTTACTTCCCGTGCGCCAAAATGGGCGACAGCGTTTAAATTCCCGCCTGAAGAAATATCCACAAAACTTCTTGATGTAGAATTAGGTGTCGGTAAAACAGGTGCGGTTACACCGGTAGCAGTGTTAGAACCTGTGAATCTTGCTGGCAGCGTTGTTTCAAGAGCGAGTTTACATAACTTTGATGAAATTAAACGTCTCGATGTAAGAATAGGTGACAGAGTTTTAATAAAAAAAGCGGCCGAAATAATACCGAAAGTTATAAAAGTTTCCGAGACAGAAAATCATTGGGAACTTCCGGTATATTTACCCCCTGTGGAATGCCCGGAATGCCACTCGAAACTCGTTACAAGAGAAGGTGAAGTTAATTTGTATTGTGAAAATCCTAATTGTCCTTCTGTTTTAAAAGCTAAATTGGAATACTGGGTTTCCAAAGAAGCTATGGATATTGATTTTATAGGTCCTCAGGTTATTTCACAGCTGTTTGATTTAGGGTTGGTAAAATCTCCCGTAGACTTTTACAAATTGACTTATGATGATTTTCTTAAACTTGATTTGGTCAAAGATAAATCTGCTACAAACATGTATACATCTATACAAGCAAGCAGGGGTAAACCTTTATCCAAATTTATTACTGCTCTTTCAATAAAAATGGTAGGAAAAGAAACAGCTGATATTCTGGTTAACGAGCTTCAAACTCTTAATGAAATAAAAAATGCTGATGTGAATGCCCTTTCAGGAATTGACGGAATCGGAGATAAGATTGCAAAAAGCATATATGACTATTTTCACGATGAAAAAAATCTTAAAATGTTAGCGGAATTTGAAGCTCTCGGGTTTGAATTTAAAAATACTGTTCAAAACCGGACAAATGAACTTGAGGGTAAAACATTTGTTTTAACAGGAACATTGAACAGCATGACAAGAGAGGACGCAGGTGATAAAATAAAAATGAAAGGTGGCAAAACATCTTCTTCGGTATCAAAGAAAACCTCTTATGTCGTAGCCGGAGCAAATCCCGGCTCAAAACTGGACAAAGCTGAACAATTAGGTGTTATAATATTAAATGAAGATGAATTTTTAAAATTGATAGGTGAAAATAATGAAGCATAATATGAATGTGATTGAGATTAGAGGAATCAGAGGTATGATAATAACCGGTTGTGCAATATGCTGTCTTGCTGTCGGATTTATAGTATTTCCGGGGTGGATAATGATGCATATATGGAATTTTTGCGCTTCTTATTCATTAAGCGTACCCTCTATTGGTATAATTCAGGGTGTTCTGTTATGGGGAATTGTAATTGCATCATATTTAACCTTTAAAAAAGATAAATTCATTGTATGCTTCAGAACCCCGAAAGGCTTAAGCGAAGACGAACTAAAGTCTGTTTTTGCCGACTTAAAAGAATCAACAAAAGAAGATATTGTTTTAAAATCAATGCTTAAGGCAAGAGAAACAGAATTGAAACTTAAATCTGAAGAGGAATCAAAAAAAGAAGAAGCGGAAGAAGTAAATAAGATTTAATTTACTTGCACATAATATTTTCAAGTGAAAGCAATGCTTTTTCCAGCTCATCATTTATTACTTTGTAATCAAATTGCTTTGAACGTTTTATTTCAATTTTGACGGATTCTAAGCGCTTTTGGATTGCTTCTTCTGATTCTGTATGGCGGCCTCTGAGCCTTGCCTCCAGTTCTTCAAATGATGGCGGTAAAATGAATATCAGGCATGCCTCTGGCATAGCTTTTTTCACGTTCAGCGCACCGGTCGTATCAAGCTCCAGTATAAGGTTTTTACCCTCTGACAATTTCTTTTCCACATAAGCTTTTTGAGTTCCGTACATATTACCGGAAAATTCAGCCCATTCAAGAAATTCATTATTGTTTATTAAATTTTGAAATTCATCTTTTGTAATAAAAAAGTAATTTTTGCCGTGTTCTTCTCCCTCACGAGGTTTTCTTGTGGTGCATGAAACGGACAGCTTAAAATCATTATGTTTTTCCATGAATAATTTGAGTAATGTGCCTTTGCCCACTCCCGAAGAACCCGATATTACAAATAATTTACCCATTTATATCCTTTCAATTATTTACAAGGCTTATTCGCCTTCATATTCTTTAAGACTTGTATGAATATTCGTTGCATAATTTTTGCTATCTGACACATTACGCTTGCTAATATTTTTATCTTTTTGCTTTATTTTAGCCGAACTTACGGGCGGTTTATCTTGTGATTTGTCTTGTGTGCTCATCTGATTTGAGAAATCAGGAGAATCTGATTTATCAACTATTGCTTCAATATAACAAAGTTTATCCATTATTTGAGTGACTCTGAGCGCCTTATCAAAATCATCATCTGTTGCAACCTTGGTGGACCACACATCAGCTTTAAAAGCTCTGGCAAATTTTGCGAATTCTATATCTGATCGACCTGTATACTCTTTGTTAAATTCATCTGAAAAATCTTTTTCTGTTTGATAGCCGGAGTTATTTATAACTATAATTACGGGTTTTATTCCGTATCGGCACATTGAACCGATTTCCATAGCCGACATTTGATGAGCACAATCACCTGTAACAAGTACTGTACGAGTTTTTGGATTAGCGATTGATGCACCGAATGATGCGGGAGTAGCCCAACCGGAAGAAGACCATAATAACTGGTTATGAAATTCACAGTTTTCAGGCAGTTTCATTGGCGCAAATCCATCCGAAACTGTACCTGATTCAGCAAAAATTATATCGTCACCTTTGAAAAATTCCTGTAGCCTTGAATAAATATAATTAGAATTTAATTTTTCCTTTTGTGTGCATGAAGGATTGTATCCTCCGGAAAACTTGTCATTTCCGTATTTTTTATGATTAATCTTTTTTGAAATTTCATGTAAAATATCTGACATCTTAATATTTTCATATTTTTTACCTTCAACATATGTATATGTCCCATATATTGCTATATCAGAATTAATCTTGTGAGGTACAGGGGTTCCGAAAGAATTCTTATCACCATAAATTACGCCGACAGCTATCAGACAATCGGTCCCGTCTAAATATTCTTTTGCTTGCGGATTGCCATATTTTGACAGATAGGTGCCAAGATAGTTTTCGGTATCCATATTAATTATATTTGCACCCATAAGGAAATTTGTGACCGGAATGCCGGATTTACGCACAAATTCTGAAAATTCGTTTTTTGCATCATATCTTTTTATTAATACATCGCCTATAATTACCGGTTTTTGGGAATTATGGATTTTTTCCGTAATCAAATTCGTTACGATTTCCAAATTCCCGGTATCGCTAAGCCAGTTGTAATCAACATCTTTAAATGAAAATTCAGATATTGCAATATCCTCCGGAATGGCAATATAAACGGGTTTACGTTCTCGTTCAAAGGCTCTTAAAACCCTGTCAATTTCCATCTTTGCATTATCTTTATTTAAAAATGCTGTTGTTTCAGTGACGGTTTTATAGGCGTCAACAAAAGCAAACCGATTGGGCTCCTGAAAATTATGGTGATATATCTGTTTTCCATTAAGAATTTCAGCAGACGGTACTCCAACAATGTTAATTACCGGTACATTCTCGGCATAACTGCCTGCGATTGCATTTATTGCACTCAGTTCTCCGACGCCAAATGAGGTAACCAAAGCTCCAAATCCTTTTTGCCTTGCATATCCGTCAGCCGCATAACCGGCATTAAGCTCATTAGTACAGCCAATCCATCGTGAATTTTGATTGTTTACAATCGCATCAAGTATATTAGAATTATAATCTCCCGGTACTCCGAAATAATCAGTTATACCAAAATCCTCAAGTTTTTTTATTAAATATTCAATGGTATTCATTAATTAATTCCTAAAAATATTAAATCTATGATATCAAACTTTAATATAAAATATCAAGTCAGGTAACAAAAAATGCCCGAGTTAATCGGGCATTTTGTATAAATTATGTTATTATTCGTAAATGTAACCGTTTGTAAGGTCTACTTTAATTGGTGCTAATAATCTAAGGTTAACAATTTCACCAGGTTTTGCCGTGACTTGTTTCCCTTTAAATATTCTTCTCCAGAACCCGATTTTTTGCGGGTCAAGTGTTGCAACACCGTATACCATTACAGCCTGATCGTTTGGTGTAACGAGAAGTTCATTCTTTATGATAACTTCACCTTGTTGTTTAAAGAGTTTGCCTCTTTGTACGTATTTAACTTGGCCTTTTAAGTCGCTGTTTTCCGATATCAGCAAATATTTTTCTTTTGTAACGTAATTGTTCGGTGTTTTAGCAACATAAGCATCTGCAACATTTGAAATATTAGATCCGACAACAGATTCAAGTCTAATTGGGAATATAGTTCCTGCCGGAATTATACCGATTGAACCTCTGACTTTTACATTATCAACAATAAAACCATCTGCTGTTCTTTTTTGCATTACTTCAGCCAATTTATCGTTCGGATTTAGCTTTGCTTCTTGCATCATTCTGTATAAAAGCATAGCGACTTCTGCTCTGTTCATAGGTCTGTTAGCTTCCATCGAGCCTTCGTGTCCTGGCATAACAACGTCAAGGTTAAGAAGGTGTGATTTAGCTGCGCCCATTAAGAACCATGCCGGCATTTGTGTGTAGTCTTTATATGCTTTTGAACAAATATCATTTGCTTTTTGTTCGCTTACAGGGCTGGAAGCAATTGCATTAACTGCTAAATCTATAGCTTCTGCTCTTGTAACCGGGTCAAAAGGCCTGAAAGTTTGTCCTTTTGAATCAGGAATTAAGTTAAAGTATACGGCTTTTTCAATAATATGATAAGCCCAAAAATCACTTGTAATATCAGCAAAGTCGATATCCTGGGAAACATTAGCGTGTTCTTGTCCTAAGGCTTTTATTGCCATAGATGCGAACTCTGCTCTTGTTACCGGAATTTCTGGTTTATAAGTTCCGTCAGGGAAACCTACAACAACTCCAATTTCAGTCAAAAATTTGATAGATTGGTAAGCCCAGTGGTCTTGATCCATATCTGTGTAAAATGCGTGTGCTGGATTGCTTATCATAGCCATAACAGCAAGTGCGAACAATCCTTTCGTTATTTTTTTGAACATTTACAGTCCTCCTTTAATCTTCATACATGCTATTTGCTTATAATGTTATATTAAATATGAACTTATTGCAATTTGTTTTAACAATTCTAAACATTTATAGATCTTTAACTAATTTACCTTTCCCTTTTGTAATGTAGTATAATTTTGCTATGAAGGAACAAAAGTTTAAAATTTCATCAAAATATGCTCCTGCCGGTGACCAACCAAAAGCAATAGAAAAACTTGTTGAGGGGGTAAATAAAGGATATGATACTCAAACTCTGCTTGGGATAACAGGTTCAGGGAAAACTTTCACTATTGCTAATGTTATTGAACAGGTACAAAAACCGACTCTGATAATTGCTCATAACAAAACACTTGCAGCACAATTATATAACGAATTTAAAGAGCTTTTCCCCGATAATGCAGTCGAATATTTTATCTCGTATTACGACTACTATCAGCCGGAGGCGTACATTCCGAGGACAGACACCTATATAGAAAAATCTGCAAGCATAAATGACGAAATAGACCGTTTGCGCCATAATACGACCAGAAGTTTGTATGAAAGAAACGACGTAATAATTGTTGCATCAGTAAGCTGTATTTACGGTTTGGGGCTTCCTGAAAGCTATTTTAAGGGAACAATAAAAATTGAAGTTGGACAACAATTAGAACGTAATGATCTGATAAAACACCTCGTTATGGTTCAGTATACGAGAAATGATGTGGAGTTAGAACGCTCTACTTTCCGTGCAAGAGGCGATATTCTGGAAATCATGCCGGCTTATGAAAAAATTATTACACGCATTTATTTCTTCGGAGATGAAGTCGAAAAAATAGTAAAAATTGACCATCTGACCGGTGAAATTTTGGAAGCACCTGAAAGTGTTGTTATTTACCCCGCGGTTCATTATATAGCATATGATGAAAATGAAGAAGAAACTATTGCAATGATAAGACAAGAACTTAAAAATCGTGTTGCTGAACTTGAAAATGAAAACAAAATACTTGAATCCCAAAGACTCCAGCAGAGGGTTAAATATGACATAGAAATGATTAAGGAAATGGGTTATTGTTCGGGGATTGAAAATTATTCCAGAATAATCGAACGCCGCCCTGTCGGTTCAGCTCCCGCAACACTTTTGGATTATTTTAGAGGAGATTTCTTAACTGTAATTGATGAATCTCACGTTACTATTCCGCAACTGAACGGAATGTATCACGGTGATGCTTCAAGGAAGAAAACGCTTGTTGATTATGGGTTTAGGCTTCCATGCGCTAAAGATAACAGACCTCTGAAGAGCAAGGAGTTTTTCGCAAAAGTCGGACAAAAAATCTATATTTCAGCAACTCCCGCAGATTTTGAAAGAGAAACTTCACAGCAAATAGTTGAACAGATAATCCGCCCGACAGGACTTGTTGATCCGAAAATTCACATCAGACCTATTGAAACGCAGATTCCTGATTTGAAGGCGGAGATTAAAAAACGTGCAGATAAAAATGAACGTGTTTTGATTACAACTCTTACAAAGCGAATGGCAGAAGATTTGACGGACTTTTTCCTTCAAGACGATATCAGGGTTAGATATTTGCATAGCGATATTAAATCAATAGAGCGTGTTGAAATTCTCAGAGACTTGCGTCTTGGCGAATTTGACGTACTGATTGGTGTAAACCTCTTGCGGGAAGGACTCGATATACCGGAAGTTTCGTTAGTTGCTATTATGGATGCGGATAAAGAAGGCTTCCTAAGGTCCGACACAAGCTTAATCCAGACAATCGGACGTGCCGCAAGAAATGCCTGCGGTGAAGTTATTATGTATGCGGATAAAATAACCGATTCAATGCAGAGAGCTATAGATGAAACAAATCGCAGACGTGAAATCCAGCTTGAACATAATAAAAAATACGGAATTATTCCGCAGACTATAAAAAAACCGATTGAAAATAATTTACTTTCGCTTGTTGAAAGCTACCGGGATTTTGAAGATATTGTTGCGGAAGAAATGGTTGAAATGGGAATTGACAAGAAGGATTTACCCAAGCTTATTACAAAACTTGAAAAAGATATGCATAAAGCTGCTAAAATACTTGATTTTGAACGTGCAGCTCAGATTCGAGACCAGCTTAAAAAACTAAGAGAAATGGTCTAAGAGGGCAATTTTATACTACGAAAAATGTTGACCGTTTTTAAAATATTGTTACAATAGAAATATGGAAGTCAATTATGATAAATATTCTCTGATTATTGACGGGAAACGAGTGTTTATTAAGAGTGGAGCTTTTCACTATTTCAGAACTCCCGGTGAAAAAATGGCTAAAGACCGCTTTTTAAAGATGAAATCCGGCGGTTACAATACCGTTGATATATATTTTAATTGGAATTACCACAGCCCAAAGCAAGGTGAATACGACTTTTCCGGCATAAAAGATGTGAGAAAAGTCTTAAAAGCTGCAAAAGATGCAGGTTTATTTGTAATCGCAAGACCGGGACCATTTATTAATGCCGAAGTAAATGCCGGAGGACTTCCATTCTGGCTTTTGCAGATGGAAGAAGTTATTCCGAGAAACCGTATAGGAACAGAATATAAATATTCACAAAAATATATGGATTATATTGCCGAATGGTATGACCATATTATCCCGATTATTAATGAATTTGATAATGTAATACTTTTCCAGATTGAGAATGAGTACGCAACTGACACAATGGAAGAAGATTACATGCGGGAATTGTATAAAATGGTAAGAGAGCGTGGCATAACCTGTCCGATTTTTCATAATGATGCATATTTTGCGGGACTTTGGGCGGATTGTGTTGATATTTATGCGCTCGATTTGTACCCTTATGTAAATCCGAACCAAAACTGGAAGCAGGATAATTTTTGCTTTGACACTTTAGACAACGTTGAAGATATATTCAGATGTGCAAAAGAAAATTCACCGGCTTTTGTTGCCGAAATGCAGTCAGGCTGGTTTGATAAGTGGGATGGTTCAGGATATAAGCATATAAGAGAGTCTTTGGAAGATAAACATATAAACATAATGACAAAAACAGCACTATCTCAAGGTGTTACGCTTTTTAATCATTATATGGCGGTAGGTGGTACAAACTGGGGCAACCTTGCGTGTGATGAGGTTTATACAAGTTATGAGTTCGCAGCTCCGATTGACGAATTTGGTGTATTGCAGAGTAATTTTTATAAAGCAAAAGAAATAAACTATTTTCTTGATTCTTTTGATTTAACTCATACCGAGCCAAAGGAATTTGACTTTTATCAGGAAAATATCTATGTCAGAATGCGCCACGATTATAATAATGACTGTGACTGGCTTTTTGTCAGAAATATGAATGAAGCTCCCGCAGATATCAGTTTGCATGTGCCGGTAAAAATGCAGCCATATGATATGAAAATATGTCCGATGAATTTGAAACTTAAAGGATGTGAAATAAAATTTTCCGACGTTGAAATATTTGCAAGACTTCAAAATGAGAGAGAAGAAGTAATATTCCTGATATCTGATGAAAATGCATCTATACATCTTTCTAACGGTGAAATAATATCAGGGAACAAGCGTGATTACGAGCATATATCATACGAAAAAGACGGGAAGATTACTCAATTTGTATTTTTAACGAAGCCTTTGGCTGACCGAAGCTGGTTTTTGGGTGACAAAGTAATTTTTAATGCCGATTATGTACTGCCAAATGGTGCTGTCGCATTCGAAAAGAATACGGAAATTGCTTATTTTGACCTAAAACATAAATTCTCCAAAAAAGTTTTTATTACAGATTTAAAAGAAGATGTTCAAAAACCGGTAGTTTTGGATATTTCAAATATAGAATTTTGTTCGCCGGAGATTGACTACGGGTATGATTATTCGGGCTGGAAAGTTATAAATGATAAGACAGATGCTCTGTCATGCAGTCTGTTTGATGAATTTATATGGTACAAAGCAAAAATTCCTGATAATTTAACCTGTATTACTCTGAGTGCCAGACATCTTTTTGCCGTATATATAAACGGGAAAGAGGTGCTTAATAGAAACAGTTACAAGATTGAAAAACTGCAGGATATACCGGAAACTATTTCAGTACCTTTATCACCTGAAATTTTAAACAGAAAGATTAATGAACTGACGATATTGGTCCAGAATTTGGGATTTGATAAAGGTTTTTCCGGTGATACAAATAATCCGAGAGGTTTGGTATTTTTCGAAACTACTCCGAATTACCCTGTTAAATTCTCTGTTTGCGAAAACTTATCAATTGAGCGTTCTAAAAAATATGAAAGTGTAAATCCTTATCTTTCCAAAATTACGGCACATTTTGATACGGATATTAAAGAAAATGAATTTTTTGCCAAATATATCTCTTTTGAAGATTTTCGCTGCAGGAGAGCTACAATATTTCTTAATGGTGTAAAAATCGGAAGATATATCAAGCGCACTCACGTTCAGGAAAAATTTTATCTGATTAATGAATTTTTAAAACCTCACAATACATTGGAAGTCGTAGTATGGGAAAAAGACAGGAATGTAAAAACCGCATGGGACTTCAAATCAGAGTTAAAAAATGTTAAAATAATATTAGGAACATTTAAAATGTTTAAGCTTACAAAATAAATGAGGTAATAAGAATGGCTGTTGTTCCCGAATTTCTAATAAAGAGAATTTATCAAAAGGGCTCCTTATCCAAAGTCGACGGAGGAGTTAGTGTTACTTTAAAGAATATACTTGGGCCGGGGTTAATAAGCGGATTTAACTATGTAAAAATTAATGATACAGTGTTTGAACCGGAAAATGTAAGATTTGTTACAAATGGAACGGAATATAAAGGAACTGAAGTGTCAGAAACAAATCCGGTTGTATTCAGACTCGGTCAAAGCGGGACATTGATAATGACCGGGAATGATTGTCTTATTGAAGGGAAAAATACAATTATAATTGAAGCAGTAAACCCGGAAGCCGGTATTGTTCAGTTAAAAACCGAAGATATTGTTTAAGCCTGACTGTTTTTTTCTGCAAATTTATTTAAAACAAACTGTATGTCCTTATCTCCGCGTCCGGATAAATTTATAAGTATAGTTTTGTATTTTTTATTTTTAGCAAGTTTCAATCCGTAAGCGACTGCATGAGAACTTTCAAGTGCCGGGATTATTCCTTCTGTTTTTGATAATTCATAAAAAGCATTAATTGCTTCATTATCGTCTATGACATCATATTTTACTCTTTTAACTTCATTCAAATAACAGTGTTTTGGTCCGACTCCCGGATAATCCAGCCCGCTGGCAACAGAATACGCGTTTGCCGGATTTCCTTCAGCATCTTGTAAAAGTTTGCATCTGAATCCGTGTATAATTCCGTCTTTGCCATATGTCATACTTGCGGCATTTTCTCCTGCATTCGTACCTTTACCTAAAGGCTCAACTCCATAGATATCAACCTTTTCGTCCTCTAAAAATCCGTTAAAGAGTCCGATTGAATTTGAACCTCCGCCTATACAAGCTACTATACATTCCGGTAATGTGCCCGTTTGTTCAATGAATTGAGCACGTGCTTCTTTACCTATTACAGATTGAAAATGTTCAATTATTAACGGGAATGGATGCGGACCAACGGCTGAACCGATAGCATACATCGCCGTATTGTACTCTTTGGTGTATGCTACAAAAGCTTCATCAACAGCCTCTTTTAATGTTTTTGTCCCGGATTTTACTGATATAATATTAGCACCCAATATTCTCATTCTGTCTACATTTGGCTTTTCTTTTTGTATATCAATTTCGCCCATATATATGTCGCAATCAAGCTGCATTAATGCTGCTGCGGTTGCTATTGCAACGCCGTGCTGACCTGCGCCTGTTTCAGCAATGAGTTTGGTTTTGCCCATTTTTTTTGCAAGTAATGCTTCACCCAAAGAATGATTAATTTTGTGTGCACCTGTATGGTTCAAATCTTCACGTTTCAAATATATTCCGCAATTATATTTCGCTGATAAATTTCTTGCGTAATAAAGTGGAGACGGCCGACCGGCATAATTTTTGAGCAAGCCATTTAATTCGGAATTAAAGTTTTCATCTTCAATACAATTTTGAAAAGCCTCATAAATTTTGTTAAATTCTTTCTTTAATTCTTCCGGTAAAAATTGTCCGCCGTAATTTCCGTAATATCCGTCTTCGGTTGGTTTGATGTCATATTTATTCATTTCTGTCTCCGATTCTTAAATATCTTTTAACTATTGAATTCTTATTTTTTAGTATCTGTGAACCTCTTGTTACTTTGCATAAGCTCACTTTCAATTCTTTTGAAATTTCACGCTGGGTTTTACCTTCCGCTAATGATTCAAGTATACACCATCTTTTCGATATGGTTTCAAGTTCGGTTTTGGTCATAATCTCACTCAGAAAATGACTTATTCTATCAGAGTCATTTTCATTAGCTAACAATTTTGATAATTTGAAAATTACCGCATCTTTGTTTCTATCCATAGAAACAAAGTAATATATTTTGGAATAAATGTCAAGAGTTTAATACATAAAACCTGTTTGGAACTAAAATGCCAAATTTATTTGATATTTGTCCAGAAACGTTTGCATACCGTCTTTATCAAATCTAAAAACGGTGTTAATAATTCCGCCGAAATTTCTGGTGCCGTCTTCAATCATACCAAGATTCCTGTAGAATTTTATGTTTTCCGGTTTATCAGTAGCTAATTTAAGCGTATTATTACCGGTTTCAAGACAAATACTTACTATTCTTGCCAATATTGCCCGCCCGCATCCTCTGATTTGTCCGTCTTTACCCTGATTCCAAGGTGCTGTATTCAGGCTTCTTACCCATAAACATCCGTCATCCTGTAATTCAATATTTGCAAGTGCCTGCAGTTTACCGTCCTCTGTTTTTAAAGTTACATAATAAGCATCCGGATAGAATGTCTGAGTTTTGTAAGGAGGAAGTATATCAGCATCAGGATAAGTTTTTGACAGCCACTGTTTTTTTAATTCGGAAGCCAGCTTTTTATATTCTGATTTATTACTGAACGGATAAATATCTTTAATATCGCCGAATAAAGGTATTCCTTCTTTTATATCCTGAAGATAAACTCCCTGACCATTTTTAAGAATATTCCAAGGTAAAACAGCATCTTTTTCAGGTATGAACCTTTCGAACTTTGGATCTTTATCGGCGTATAAATCAGTCATATACAAAATTCTTTGTTCAATTTGCTTAAGATATTCTTTGAAATCTCTGTCTGATTTAGGTTCAACGTAATAAGTATTATCCGCCATCATCTTTATTTCATTTTGAATATCTTCAGGAAGTTTGGATTTAGGAATATCGAACCTGACTTTTGCATCTTCAATACGCTTGAAACATTTATCAATTTTTTCTGTAGGAGCTGACATAACCATTCTTACATATCCTTCACCGTTCGTTCCGAAAACTGTTCCGGGGGTAAAAGCTACCTGCGCTTTGTGTAGAACGTATTTGAAAAATTCATCAGAGGAAAACTCTGGAGGAATTTTTACCCATAAATAATAAGTGCCGTCTGACGGTTTTGTATCACTGCCAAGTTTGTTAAGCCATTCAACGGTTTTATTTTTTCGCTCTCTGTATATTTCGTTAATTTTTTCAATATAGCCTTCTTCATCTTTTAATGCAGCGGCAGCGGCATGTTGTACAGGTACATAAACACTGCCTCCAGAGAGATATTTAGCTTTTAATAATTCGTTAATGTTATCCTCATCACTCATAGTGAATGCCACCCTGAATCCCGGCATACTTTGGGCCTTGCTGAATGTATGCACTTGAAAAGCCACATCTTTTGCGCCATCAACCTGCATTATGCAATCAGGCTTTATTCCGCTCTGCGTAACTTCACTGTTATCCATATCATGAATAATTAATGTTTGGGTTTCTTTAGCCCATTTTACTGCATCTTCAAAAACTTTTTTGTTAGCAAAAGAGCCCGTAGGATTATGCGGATAATTTAAAATAATAATTTTTGCATCTTTCGGTATTTTTGAGAAATCAGGCAGATATCCGTTCTCCGGGAATAAATCGTAAGGAACTTTTATCAAATCATGCCTTGTGATTAAGTCATCATAAAGAGAATAACCAGGGTTCGGAACCAGGACTTTATCCTGTGTGTTTGCAAATGCTGTAAATATATGATCTATTGCATCAGATGAACCGGATGTCGCCATAACTTCTTTTCTGGGATCAATATTAATTCCGAATCTTTCTTTAACCCATTCCGAAGCAGTGTGAAACAAAACTCCTTCACCTTTCGGATTATTGTATCTGTGTGACCATAAGTCATTGACTTTAATTTTTAGTATTTCCTTAGCTTTTTCAGGCGGAGTTAAGTCTGGATTTCCCATTGACAAATCAACCACAGCTCTGTCGCCATGAAAATTACGTGCTTTTCCGATTTCTTTTATGTAGCTTGATATTAAATAATCGGACTTTTTCAGCCTGTTAGCTGACGGAATGAGGCCTGTAAAGGCTAAATAGTTATATTTTACAGGACTGGGCGTAACTAAAACATTTTCGAATGAACGAATTTTGTTAAAATTAGATTCGTTTTTGGTTATTGATGTGTTTTTTGTATTAAATCTGTTTATTTCATAAATTTTCATAATTCAATTCCAAATAATAGTTGAATTTTATCACGCTGTTACGACAGTGCATCATCAATAGAATCCGTGATTTCATCGAGCAATTCCTTAGCATATTTTTTTACTGTATCAGGTGCGTGCATTGCCTCAATTAAATCAGTGCTCGGATGGATTTGTGTATCAATAAAACTATTAATAACATCCTCGCTTTCCAAATAATCTTTACTGACTTTAAAATCTTCATTAGGCGTATTAATCATTCTAGTCAAGAATCTTGCAATCGGCCCAAATGTGTCCAGGGTTTCTCTATTTATCGGGATTTCTTTATCATTAACATAAAATATTTTGGTTGAATGGTTGTTATTAAGATTTTCTCCCCGTTTATTAAGGGCTATTTTTAAGAAATTTTTGTTAATTTGGTTAGATGCAGTTTTTAATATTTTATCAAAATTGTCGAGGTCTTTTCCATTTTTGTTCGTTAGTTCAACATTCACAGCAGTATAATTTATAACTGGAGAAAAAATAGTCCTTTGTAATTCCAGTCTTTCTACCCCTGCATTTCTGAATCCCTGAAACGAAACTTGCATACCCGATTATCCTTTCTTGTTTATATTAAAACACGTGAAAAATTTTTTTGCTATTTATCTAATTAGCCGCTTAATGTGTATCGCAGGGATATTATTATTTTTGCAAATTTTTACTGCCAATCTATCTTTTTACCATTGATTTTTTTCAAATTCTTAAAATTAGAAATATCAGAATAACCGAAGTCAAGATTGCCTTGAACTTCTCTTAAGTTCGGTAACGAGGTGGCATTTTTGAGGCAAAATTTTGCAATAAAAAAGAGGGTTGAAATTCAATCCTCTTCTTTATTTGGGTGTGGTGGGACTCGAACCCACGACCAATTGATTAAGAGTCAACTGCGCTACCAACTGCGCCACGCACCCATGTTATTTCGTTTTCAATTTCGCCTTATTGACTTCGTCAACTGCTACCTCTCCTCGAACGATACTTAATCGTTCTCGTTGGCAGAGTCAACTGCGCCACGCACCCATATTTGATTTTCAAGGATTACTGAAGGTACTTCATTTAACCCTCATTCAGATTCTATTAAAAACATTATCAAATTGCAACTCGGATTTTAATAACTATCCGAAATTATAGTCATATAAGAAATATCTATCTACTTCTTAAAGTCGTTTTTAAGTAATATCAAACATATAACGAGTGATATTAGAGCTGAAATTATCCAGAAATTAATTGCGCTGTTCCATGAGAATTTCTGGATTATGAACCCAGTACCGACGCCGGAAAGTATTGCACCGATATACCCAAACATTCCGCAGAAGCCGGTGACAGCAGAGGCAACTTTCTTAGAACTCGATTCAACAGCAGACAAACCTCCGATTAATACTTGCGGACCGCATGTAAACACACCTATTGCCGATATATAAACATAATCCATTATCGGATATGGGTTAATTTTGAATAAATAAATACATATTGCCAGTAAAACCAAGCATATTATATTAACCGGGGCACGTTTCCCACCGAAAAATTTATCTGAAACGAAACCTGCACCGATTGTACCAAGTACGCCAACCAATGGTAAAAAGCTTAGTCTTTTAGCTGCCTCCGCAATAGAGTAATGTTTCATATCAACCTGATACATAACAAGCCAGTCAATTGAGCCATATCTTACAACGTAAACAAATATATATGCTATAGCCAAAAGCCAAACTGTCGGATTCTTGATTATGTATTTTTTGAATATTTCGGAATAAGTAGACTTGTCATCTTCACTTAATTCTTTAACAGGTTCAACATAATTCGGGTCTTTATATTTTTCAATATCGGGAAGACCGATGCTTACAGGTTTATCCTGCAAATTCTTGTAGAAGAAATAACAGCAAACTATTGCTATAAATGCCGGAACATAGAATACAGATTCCCAGCCGTAATGAGTAATCAAGAATCCTGAAAGTACAACACTTAAATAAGTGCCTATTTCGTGAGATGATGACCAAAGTGACCATTTCACACCACGTTCTTTGTTTGCAAACCAATAAGAAAGATTTTTAGCAATCGGCGGGAATCCCATTGATTGAAACCAACCGTTTACACCCCAAAAAAAGGCGAGTAACCACAGTAGTATCGAAATCGGAGGTAATCCAAAGATTGATATTTCACTCGGTATAAAGTGCGCACAAACAACAAATAAGATATTTACCAGAGCTGATATAAACAATGCTGTCGGCAAAATTCGCTTTGCATTTGTGTTATCGGCAATTATTCCATTAATAAATTTACCTGCCGCATAAGAGAAATACAGTGAACTTCCGAGCAAACCAAGCTGAACCGGGTTATATCCTAAAGCTTCCTGCATTGCAGGCAATGCTACAGATATATTTTTACGGCATAGATAAAAAACTATATATCCGAAAAACATTGACAAAAATATTCTCATGCGCCACTGTGCATATGTTTTATCAATCGTTTCCTTATCAGCAATCGGCTCCGCAGCTTCCGGAACTCTGTAAAAATGTTTAATGTTTGTCCAAATACTCATATTTCTCTTACTTCCGCTTAAATATAATCAACAAAGAATATTATCACACAAAAAAAAAGACTGAACAATTTATTATTTTTCCAAACCTTCTCCCTAACCCTCTCCCTCATGTGGCGGGGGAACTTTCTACTCTCAATTTACCCCCGTGCGTAGCACCTCAACAAAGGTCATGTAGTGTGACCATTGAGGGTGACCGGTTATTATTATTCAAGCCTGTAGTCTTTAGACAGATGTCACCCGACCATTATCTACATACGTAGTATGTCATTCTGAATAGCCGGGAAGTTTTGAGGTTTTATTTGTAGTTGAGACATTTAAAAAGGCGTATTTCAGAATCTTACCAATTTGGCATATTGCTTGAATTTTGATAAGCTCCTGAACAGCTCGAAAATTATGTCCTTTCGGACAAATTTTCTACGCTTTCAGGATGACATGTTTTTTCGCTGTCGTTAATGTTATTTATTCTTACTGCAAACCTTCTGAAAAACTTCTTCAAAACTTTCAATCGGAACGAGCTTATATCCGCAATGCTCGGCAAGAGTTCCGCCCATCGAAAATAACTCCTCCTGAGGATATCGTCTGCAAATACCGGGGCGTTTTTTGTGGATTTTACATTTGCGAGTTTCCGGATCAAGATTCATACATTCAAACACAAGTCCGGTCTCATCTTTATCAATGATCTTGAGATACGTATAAAACGGATGCAGTTTTTGCAGGTGTTTAAACTCTTCTTCGCTTTGAATTACTCCTCTGTGTTTTACATATATCTTTTGGCAGCAGCGGCCGCAAGCATTGCATTTACCGGTTCGATAATACTTTCTTCTCAAAATATAGAGGTAAAAAAACTTTTTCAACTTGCTAAACATTTACTATCCTTGATTTTGCCAATTTATAATCCGCAGAAGACTCGTCCGAAAGTGACATTATTTTGGTAAAATATTTATTAGAAGTTTTGAAATCACCTGCGGAATGGTATACTGCACCTTTTTCAAAGCAAGCTTTGATTATACGCTCTTGCGGATTAAGGAAAGACTTGATTTTAAGAATAATATTGCCGTAAGTTCCTGTAAGGCTGTTATCCAAAATCACGCAGTTCTCATATTCGAAAAGTGCCATATAATAATCATTTTCTGCATAATACTTATCCGCAAGCCCGGCATGCTTTTCGGCTATAGCCTCATCGAACCTGTCTTCGAACTCTTTTGTTGTTTTTATTATCTCATAATAATCTTTTTGCCGGCTTATAACTAATGGTAGCATACGTTTTAAACAGCAGTAAGCACCTGAATAATCACCCGCATATATCATAGTTGAAGACAAAATTTTAAGTATATCAATCGATTTTGAATCCAGACAAAATGCTTGTTCAAGGTATTTTAGAGCATGCGCATAATCTTTTTTGTCGTAATACAATTTTCCCAAAAGGTAATTTATATCAAAGTTTGCCGGATAATTTTTAACAGCATAATCCAGAGCCTGAATTGCGGTTTCATTATCGTTCATAGAAACAGCCGTCTGCGCTTTTTTATAAAAACTGTTACCTATTGATGAAAACTCCTCCAAACTTTTTTTTGTTTCAAGATAAGACTCGGTATTTTTATTCTTCGCATATTTTAAGTATTTTTCGTAAAAATGCAATGCATATAGTTTCATGTTTTTAGAAAGATAAGTGCTTGCTAGATTAAGACAAACTGACTCATCATCTGGTTTATAGGAATAAGAAGTTATCCAGTATTCAATCGCTTTTGAAACATCATTCTTTTTGTACGAAATGTTTCCTAAATAGAGATAAGACGGATTTTTAACCGCTTCCAAAGATACGGAGTTTGTAAAATAGGACTCAGCATTAACCATATCGTCCATTTTGTAATAACAGCGTCCGATTTCATAACAAAGTTTGTATGAATAGCTCGAATTAAGCATATCAAGATAGAGCTTGAGAGAACCACTATAATCTCCGGCTTGATATAATGCTTTGGCCGCATCAAGCTTTTGCGTTTCTATATCCGCATTATCCTGTATATAAAAATCCGACGATGCCATAAGACTATAATATCATAATTACAGCTCTAAGTCACTCCATAATTTAAGATTATCGGCAAGTTCTGCCATTACATCGTCTTCGTAAACATCAACTATACCTTGTGAAAATAACTCTTTCATTCTTTCAAGATAAGAATTGTCCCCCATGTCGCTCATAGCAATTTTGTTGAATTTTTTAATATCGCAATCACGTTGAAACAACTCAATTGCATTTGATGAAATCTCGGTCTTATCAACGTAGGGATTCTTATTATTAGCAGAAGTCTGTTTTGCCGCATTCGCACGCATCAAAGCAAGATTAACTATGTTGCTCTGATTTTCGAGCTGTGACTTGTAGAATGAGTTATTATCGTTAATGTTATTGAACATGAGCCCTAATCTCCAACCTTCTGCCCTATATTATTATTATACATTTTTATTTGTTTGTTATCAACCGTACGGAGGAGAAGTCCATGCGCAGGTTTCGTAGATTTTGATGGGTTTTGATATGAAAATAACAAATTTATATTTACAAAACTTAATATTTGAAATAAAAAGGCAATTTTTTTTATTCACGTGTTTTTATATATATAGAAAAGACAGTGTGTATTAGAAAAGGTTGGGAAAAATGGAAGTAAACAGCATTAACTATGCTACGCAGCGCAACCGCTCAGGGCTCTCGCTTTTGGAAGAACCCTCGGAGGCAATTCCGAAAGCAAAAAAACTGAAATCGGTGGCTGATGATTCTGCGGAATCAGCAAAAAATTCTGTATCATTTAAAGGAGGAGGCAAGCCTTCTAAGTATTTTTGGTTTTCATTCAGAAAAATTGCAGACTATATGAAAGAATCCAACGAAATGGTCAGCAACGTTATACAGTTTTTCGGAACTGCATTAATTGCACCGTTTGCAATTATGGTTAGCCCGAGCAAGGGTGATGCGGCAAAATTGCCGAAAAAAGATCAAAGAGAAAAGAAGAAATTCCAGGCTCTTAGACAGCCGGTATCTGCAGTATTGGCGTTTGGTTTCCAAGGACCTACAACTATCGGTATGAAAAAATTATTCAACCATCTAGCATATGAAAAACATGCTAAGATGTTTGACGATGAAATTCTTGGTAGTTTGGTTCCATCTAAGAAATTCTTGCAGGACAAAGTTATAAAATCACTAAGTAAAGATTTTACTGAAGCTGATATTGCAAAAATTGGCGGATTTGACGGAAAAATTGATTTGAATGCAGCTAAAGAAGAACTTAAGAATAAGATAAAAGCTGATTACACGGAAGTAGGTCTTGAAATCTCTGAAGAAAAGCTTGAAAAACTCGCAAGTAATAAGAGAAAATTCAGGAATCATGTTGCGGAAAAGATTGCCGCAAAACAACACGATGTGTTACTCGACCAAAAAGTAAAAGAAATGAGTACGAAAAATCTTGTCATTAACGATATGGATTTGGTAACACAATCGTTCCAGGATTTGATGAAAAACGATTATAAAGAAGAATTCAAAGCTCTTGAAAAGAACGCAAATCTTAATATTATCGATAAATTCCTTGATTCTCTTGGAATTCCGTCTAAGAAGATGAAAGCATTTAAGGAAGCAGAAGAAAAACTGGCAAGAGAAAAAGGTCTTGAATATCTTAAGAAAACGAACCCGGGATTATTTAAAGACCCGAACGCAAGAGTAAAGAACTTTATTGAAAACAGAACCAAAAAAGCACAGGAAGTGTTCAAGCGTAAAACTGATTTGATTACACTGGCTGTAAATGTTGGCGTATTCGCAGTAAGTTGTTTGGTTCTGAACTGGATACATCCGAAGTTCGTAAAATGGATTGAAGGAGGTTCTAAAAAGAACAATGAACCCAATCCTACTGAAACAAAGAAAGTTGAGGTGGCAGCATGAGTAAGATAGGAAATACATTGATAAATATGTCACCGGCTGCATTCTTTGCAACATCTTTAATCGCCAAAGACGTTATCGGATGCGTAATGTACACAAGTACATCAAGAGCAAATAAACAATATACTCCGGAAAAACGATCAGATGTTTCGAACTACGACTTTGTTAACGGTTTCACTAATGTAGGCTTACAGCTATTGGCTATTAAACCTATTGAATATTTAACAGAAAAAGTTGCCGATTCGAAATTAATGAAGCATTTTTATCAAAATCTTGATAACAGACTTAAAGATACTGACAAAAAAGCGGTTATGAAACTAATCCAAAATAAACAAAAAATGGTAAAAGGTTCGGTAGCTTTAGTATCGGTAGTTGTTTGTCAATACATTATCAAACGATTTATTTCACCGTTTATATCAATGCCTTTGGGCCAAAAATTTGCAAGCATTGGCGTAATTAAACCGAAACTTTATCCGGGTGAAACTTTTGAAAAATCAAAAGACAAAGACCCTAAAATGAAAATGCATGCTTAGTATTCAAGTGAAAATGTGTGAAGTGTGGGAATAGCGGACAACAACTATTCCCAACTTTTCATTTTCAATCTATAATATTTTTATGCTGAAAAAATTTGTTTCAAAACTCGGTATACATTCTGTATTGATTCTGATTTCGCTGCTTTCAATATTTCCTTTTGTATGGCTGATGTCAACATCTTTCAAAGGAATAAATGAAGATATATTTATTTATCCGCCGGTTATGATTCCTCAAGATTTTACATTCGCAAACTATATTGAGGTATGGCAAAAGGTCAATTTTATGGGATATTTTTGGAACAGTGTTATTGTTGCAGGGCTTACTGTTTTACTGAATTTAATTCTGTCATCACTTGCCGCATATCCACTGGCAAGAATGGATTTTAGAGGTAAAAGAATTGTTTTCTTTAGTATACTTGCGACTATAATGATTCCTTTTCAGGCTATAATGCTTCCCGTTTATATTATAACTTTAAAATTACATCTTATAGATAGCATTAATAACGTATTAGGGTATTTAGGATTAGTTATGCCTTTTGCCGTGAGCGCTTTCGGAATATTTTTAATGCGTCAGGCATTTTTAAAAATTCCCATAGAAGTTGAGGAAGCAGCGATTATAGATGGATGTAATGTTTTTCAGATGTTTTTGAAAGTTGTGCTTCCGATGGTTAAACCTACTCTTGCGGTTCTTGCAGTATTTACGTTTATCGGCTCTTGGGGTGAATTTCTCTGGCCGAGTATTATGCTTACCAAGGATTCAATGTATACTTTGCCGGTGGGAATAAATAACTTGCAGGGGATGTTTTCTGCCAATTGGAGATATATTGCTGCAGGTTCAATAATATCAACCATTCCGATAATTGTATTTTTTCTTGCAATGCAGAGATATTTTATCTCCGGTGAAAACGATGGAGCTGTTAAAGGTTAAATAATCAATGGGATACATAGACAATTTTTGTAGACCGGTTGAAAAAGAAACATCAATAGATTATACTGTTTTTACGAACATTGACAGTATATGGGGATGTACCGGTTTCGACGCCCGCACGGCGAGTGCAATGGGCAAGCCGAAGGAGCGAATGCGACTGAGGTGGAGTCGAGCCGACGGTGTCGGCTTGTCGAAGGACAAGGCGAGCAGGTCGGCGAGCGGAGCCGTTTTCTCCAATATTAAATAAACATGGGGATGTACCGGTTTCGACATTGTGATTGGTAGATCCGGGCTGCGTGTCCGAGAGCTGTTCTCGGTTATCAACGGGCAAATTAAAATAAACGCTGAAAACAACGTTATTTATGCTGACTTCGGTGCTAAAAGAGCACTTGCTGCCTAATTTGCGGCAATCAGCCCTCCAATTCAGCCTGCTTGCCGCTTGATTGGATGAAATTATGCAAGACGCAGTACGCAAATAATGGTATGCGTATCAAGTTAACCATTGGAGGTTAGGCTTCCGCAAAAAGTCTTTGGGTTATCTTAGGTTTTGTGATTTTCCTTGTGAACCCGAGATAATAAGTCACTACACACGTAGAGGTCAGTTTTTATCCGCATTGGACAGGGGTTCAACTCCCCTCATCTCCAGATTTTAAAAGGACCTTAGAGAAAGGTCCTTTTCTTGTTTGTCGGCATTAAACGTGTCTACGTTTTGCTGACTCAAAACTCTGCATTCTGCCGACAAGCCGCTTTTTGTTGCCGAATTTTCCCATGTATTGCGGGGGGGGGGAGCCTGTAGGTTGGATATACAGACATATTATAATATTTTGAACTTTTGGGGTTAAAGCCTAAATAACTTATTAATAAATATTAAAAATTTGGGTTTCTTTTTATATGGCATTTCTTTGAATCTGGCAGAAATGCGAATATTTGCTTCATGTACTTTTCTATCAACCCCAGATCCACCAGCAACAAATACTCCTACATCAGATGTTTCTTTTGTCGTATTAATAAAACGGATGTTATTATTGTCATCTCTAATAATCTGTAAATATTTTACACCCCCACTTTTATTACCAAAAACAATATTATTGTTGATAGAATCTATTTTCATTATACATATCCTCTAAAATTGTGTCGTAGATGTTACTATTTTGGAACCTTTTGAGCATACTGACGACAATGAAATATTATCACAAATAATGCAGTTAGACAATATTTATCACAGGATTGTATCTGTTATGAAACAGTCAACACAGGAATATTACAATATGAGAATGCTTCTCGGACTGAAATGTGCTTAAACATCTTGTTTGTAATATTATTTAGTTAGGAGTAAAGTATGAGTGAAAAAGAAAAAATGTTAAACGGTGAATTATATATGCCTGATAATGATGAAACATTATTCAATGAAAGAATAAAGTGTAAAACATTATGCTATCAATTTAACAACCTTTCACCCGATAAATTAGATGAAAGAAAAGAACTGATTAAAAAGATTATCGACAAGACAGGAAATAAGTTTTGGATAGAACAACCTTTCATCTGTGATTACGGATACAATATTGAAATCGGGGAAAACTTCTATTCTAACCATAACCTTACCATTTTGGACTGTGCTAAAGTTACATTCGGGGATAATGTGTTTATTGCTCCTAATGTTTCATTTTATACGGCTGAACACCCGATTGATTATGAAACAAGAAATAAAGGTCTTGAATATGCTAAACCAATAACTGTTGGAAATAATGTTTGGATAGGCGGTGATGTAATTGTATTGTCAGATGTAACTATTGGAAACAATGTTGTAATAGGAGCAGGAAGTTTAGTTACAAAAGATATTCCTGATAATGTGATTGTAGCAGGAAATCCTGCAAGAATAATAAAGAAAATCAAGTTTGTAGGGTAGACTTTAGTCTACCGATAAATAAACTTGGTGGACTGAAGTCCACCCTACTTTTAAATGGTGTCGATGTCGGGACTGTCTTGGATTTGCTCCGCGCTCGGAAAGTTTCGCAATTGAACCTTTGGTTCAAGTTTGCTCAATTTCCTCGCTATCCGAATTTCGCTACGCTCAATACGTACGCAAATCCGCTTGAACCCGAACCGAACTTCGTTCGGTGGGGTTCTGCGTCCCTTTCTGTCAAAATAAAAGAACCGATAACAAATGTCATCGGTTCTTTTATGGTGTCGTAGGGGGGACTCGTCTTGACCTGTTCGCGTTAAACGTGTCTACGGTTTTTCTTTTCAGAAACTTCGTTTCTTCCAAAGAAAAGACCTTCGCACTCTGCTCACAGGTCGCTGAACCCCCGAAAGAGTGGTTAAAGCCATCCCCATAACAATAAAAGAGGTTAAGGATGAACCCTAACCTCTTTTATAATGTCGTAGGGGGGACTTGAACCCCCAAGGATTTCTCCACACGCCCCTCAAACGTGCGCGTATACCGATTCCGCCACTACGACATGTACGATTATTTTATTCAATTTTCAAACTTTTTGAATCTTCGTGGCGGATGTTCTCTCAAGGAGAACCCTCTCGGAAAACCTGACATTTAGTCAGCTTTTCCTGCGGCAGAGTGCCACTACGACATGTACGATTATTTTATTCAATTTTCAAACTTTTTTCAATCTTCGTGGCGGATTTTCTCTCAAGGAGAACCCTCTCGGAAAACCTGACATTTAGTCAGCTTTTCCTGCGGCAGAGTGCCACTACGACATGTACGATTATTTTATTCAATTTTCAAACTTTTTGAATCTTCGTGGCGGATGTTCTCTCATGGAGAACCCTCTCGGAAAACCTGACATTTAGTCAGCTTTTCTTGCGGCAGAGTGCCACTACGACAAAAACTGTCCAACAGAATGGTTATATGCTATCACAAAAAACTTTTTGTTACAAATATTTATTTTTTATTGACAGTTGAGCCAAAATAATAGAGAATATTAATCGTAGGAAAGATACTAAGCTATCGCAATTTTGACGTATGTCGTTATATGAGGTGTTATCATGAAAGTTAGTGCAATAACAGAAATTTCAGGGGATGAAAGTTTCAGACGAAATAATTTTATTCGTTTAAGCAATAGATTTATGACCTCTCCAGAGACTCCAAACCCGGTTGAGCAGGCTGGTCAAGCTAATAAAAAACCGGGTAAGCTTGGTATTGAAAATCTGCAGGAATTCACTATATTCCCAAGAGAAGTGATTGACGGCAGAACCGTTATTACTGCATAAATATATTTTATTTTGAAGGGCATTTTTGGATGCCCTTTTTTAGAAAAGAGGGATACTATGATTTTAAAAATATTTAGAATGGCTCATAACAAATATGTTCCGGAGTATAAGACTGAAGGTGCTGCTGGCATGGATTTATGTGCTGCCATTTCTGAACCAATTACGCTTAAACCGCTTGAAAGATACCTTGTACCAACCGGATTAAAAATTGAACTGGAACACGGCTATGAGGCCCAGATTCGCCCACGCTCAGGATTATCTATAAAGCACGGTATAAGTTTGATAAACTGCGTAGGCACAGTTGATGAGGATTATAGAGGTGAAGTTTGCGTTGGTGTTGTTAACCTTTCAAATGATGAATACACGATACAACCCGATGAAAGAATAGCCCAAATGATTATTGCTCGTGTAGAACAAGCTAAAATCGAAGTCGTTACTGAGCTTTCGGAAACAACACGTGGTGAAGGCGGTTTTGGCTCAACAGGCAAGGTTTAAAAATAATATGTATAAAAAAAGACGGTTGAAACCGTCTTTTTTTTATTTACAAAATTTCCATTGCCGCATCGGATTGTCTGACTTCCGGTATTTCAATTAGTTCCGGCAAATCAACATTATTTGACGGATCGTCCATTACCGGTTTAACTTCCGGCGCTATTGCCGGTGTTTGTGAATATTTTGCGATTGCAGGATCCGGATTATTCTTCATATCTTTATAATCTTGCATAATAATATTCACGAAACGTTTGGTTTCACGGTATGGTGGGATTTGACCTCCATAGCGTTTTACATTACCCGGTCCGGCGTTATAAGCTGCCAGTGCCAGTTCAGTTGAGCCAAACATCTTATACATCATCTTGTAATATGTTAGTCCGGCTTTTACATTTTCGCTCAAATAGTAAGGGTTATATCCCATTCTCTTTGCTGTGGACGGAAGCAGTTGGAATACTCCGACTGCGCCATGCGCACTCTTTAGTTCGTGTTTGAAACCTGATTCTTTCTTTGCGATGCTTAATGCCAGTGCCGGATCAACGCCCATTTCCACAGAATGTTTTACAATGGTTTCTTTTACAACATCTTCGTTAATGGCTGAGCATGCGCTTAATGTGGTAAACATTGTCAGTGCAATAGTTGATAAGACTATCTTTCTAAACATTGAAATCCTCGTCATAGTTATAAATTGGATTCTGTATACTATCTCGTAAATCCTTCTTACGGTTTCACTTTGTTCTCGCTTGATTCCTATCAAATCACATTTCCTAAATTCTTGTTTTACCTTCTGCCTCAAGAACTTGTTAGGCTGCTCTCTTTGTTATTCCTCTCGCTCCGAGTCGGATAAATAACTATACAGAAATTGTATTGAACTGATTATAAACTAAACAAAATAAAATTTCAACTTTTGTAATTTTTCTGACTATAATGTTAAATTTCAACATCTGACATTTTTCAATCTGTTATGTTTATAGTAAAATTGTTATCCAGAGAGGTAAATTTTGAAATATTCACGTTTAACAATTGCAATTTTCATATCGCTCATTCTTGGGATCATTACAGGATGGGGTTTCCCAGACTTTGCAGTTAAAATGCATGTACTTGCGGAAGTATTTTTGCGAATGGTTAAAATGATAATCGCACCATTGTTGTTTGCGACTCTTGTTGTGGGAATCGCTGGGCATGGTGACGTTAAGAGCCTTGGCAGGCTTGGAGTAAAAACAGTAATTTACTTTGAAGTTGTAACCACTCTCGCTCTTATAATAGGTTTAGGCTTCGCAAATTTATTTGAACCTGGTATGGGATTCACTGTTGATCCTCAGATGTCAGGGATGGCACAGGTCACAAGCATGATTACAACCGGTGACACAACAACATTCGGACAAATGCTTTTGAGCCTTTTCCCAACAAGTATTGTTAAATCCATGGCAGAAGGAAATTTACTGCAAATTGTTGTATTTTCAATATTTTTCGCTCTTGCGATATGCGCTGTCGGCAAACGTGCTAAACCGGTTTTGGATGTTTTAAATTCGGTTTCTACAATAATGTTTAAATTTACCGAATATGTTATGTTATTTGCTCCAATGGGTATTTTTGGCGCTATTGCTCACACAGTCGGCACAAATGGAGTAGAAATACTGATAAATTATGGTAAAATAATAGTTTCGCTCTATGTAGCGCTTGCAGTTTTTGTTGTAATAGTTTTGTTTATTGCTTGCAAACTCGTCCATATATCTTTCAGAGGGCTGTTAAGAGCAATCAATGAACCGGCATTCCTTACTTTTACAACTGCAAGTTCAGAAGCTGCACTTCCAAAAGCAATGTCAATTATGGAAAAGTTTGGTGTGCCGAAATCTATTGTCGGTTTTGTGATGCCTACAGGATACACGTTCAATTTGGACGGTTCAACTTTGTATCTTGCTATGGCAGTAATTTTTTCAACTCAACTTGTTGGTCTGCATTTGCCAATTGAACAACAGCTTGTTATTATGTTTGCACTGATGCTGACTTCAAAAGGTGTAGCCGGAGTTCCCAGGGCAGCACTGATTGTACTTGCCGGAACATTAACCAGTTTTGATATACCGATAATCGGCGTAGCTATCTTGCTTGGTATTGATCAGATTCTTGATATGGGAAGAACTACTGTCAATCTTATAGGCAATTGCGTTGCCACAGTTGTCATTGCAAGATGGGAAAATTGTTTTGATTATAATAAAATGAATGAATTTCTAAAGCAGAGAAAAATAAAAACTAATACTCTGGGTAAAACTAACAGTGATGTAAGTTTTCAAGAAGATTTTGTAAACAGACAGTAATGGAAGGATAGCAAATGGAATATAAAGATACTTTGAATTTACCGCAAACAACATTGGAAATGAGAGCCAATGCGACTCAAAAAGAGCCTCAGACTCAGGAATTTTGGGAAAAGTTAGATGTATATGAAAAGAATTTAGCTCAGAGAGATAAGACCAATTCTTTTGTATTACATGATGGTCCGCCTTACTTGAGTTCCGGTAAAATTCATGTTGGAACTGCTCTAAATAAAATTCTCAAAGATATTCTTATACGTTATAAATCAATGAGGGGATATTATGCACCCTATGTTCCTGGATATGACGGGCACGGTTTGCCGATTGAAAACAAAGTCGTTAAAAATATCGAAGGCGGTCGAAGTGCATTGACCCCCGCACAACTCAGAGAAAAATGTAGAGAATATGCTCATGAAAGCCTTAAAGGACAGGAAAGTGAATTTAAGCGTCTTGGTGTTTGGGGCGATTGGGCGCATCCGTATTTAACAATTGACCCGGAATTTGAAGCTGAGCAGGTTAGAGTTTTCGGTGAAATGTATAAAAAAGGTTATATTGAAAAAGGCTTAAAACCGGTATACTGGTGTGCTTCCTGTGAAACCGCACTTGCAGAAGCGGAAGTAGAATACGCCGATATTTCATCAAAATCAATTTATGTAAGATTTAAATTCGACAGTCCTTCTATGGATAAGATTAAAACTTTAGTTGATACTCAAGACAAAGATGTTTATGCAATTATCTGGACAACTACGCCTTGGACAATTCCTTCAAATGTAGCAATTTCAATGCATCCCAGGTTTGAATATTCATTCTTTACCTACAAAAATGATATATATATTGCAGCAACAGATTTGCTCGGTGCATTTCTTGCTGACACAGGTATTGAAGAAAATGAAATCAAAGTCATAGGAACTTGTATCGGTCAAGATTTAGAGCTTTTAGAAGTTAAACATCCTTTGATTGACAGAAATTCTAAAATCATTTTGGGTGAACACGTTACGCTTGATGCCGGTACAGGTTTAGTACATACGGCACCGGGACACGGTCTTGAAGACTATGAAGTCGGTGTAAAGTATGGAATTGAAGTCCTTTCGCCGCTTGATGCTAAGGGTTGCTGGACAGAAGAGGGCAGAATACCTGAATTAGTAGGAGTACCCTATTATAATGGCAATGATATGGTAATAGATATGCTTGATGGGGTAAATGCTCTTATTTATCAGAATGAAATAAGCCACTCATATCCTCATTGCTGGAGATGTAAAAAGCCTGTCATATACAGGGCAACACCGCAGTGGTTTGTAAAAGTTGACAGATTCAGAGATAAAGCTTCAGAAGCAATTAAAAATGTAAAATGGATTCCGGCAAGCGGTGAAAGCCGTATCGGAAACATGGTTGCTGGACGTACTGACTGGTGTATCTCACGTCAAAGAGCGTGGGGTGTTCCTATCCCCGTATTCTATTGCGAGGATTGTGGAGAAGCTATTGTAACTGATGAAACAATAGAAAATGTTGCAAAAATATTTGAAAAAGAATCTTCTGATGCTTGGGTAAAGCATACTGCGGAAGAACTTTTACCTGAAAATTTTGTATGCCCTAAATGTGGTAAAAAACATTTCAAAAAAGAAAACGATATTATGGACGTTTGGTTTGATTCAGGTGTAACCTGGAGAACTGTTGTCGAAAAGCGTTCCGAAGAATTAGGTCATACTCCTGTTGATATGTATCTTGAAGGTTCTGACCAGCACAGAGGTTGGTTCCAGTCGTCACTTTTGACTTCCGTGGCAGTTCAAGAGAAAGCACCCTATAAACAAGTACTAACTCACGGATTTGTATTCGGCGAAGACGGGCGAAAGATGTCGAAATCTTTAGGTAACTATATACGACCGGATGATATTATCGAAAAATACGGTGCTGATATCTTAAGACTTTGGGCTGCTTCAGTTGATTACAGGAATGATACAAAAATCGGTGATAATATAATAAAACAGTTAACAGAAATCTTTAAGAAGACAAGAAATACTGCAAGATTTTTACTGGGCAATATCCACGACTTTAATCCTGCTGTTGATTACGTTAAATATGATGACTTAAAACCGATTGACAAATTTGCACTCCATAAACTAAACAAAGTAATTGCGGAAATTACAGAATCATTTGAGAACTATGAATTTTACAAGTATTTTCAGGCATTACAGAATTTTGCTGCAGTTGATTTAAGTTCATTTTACCTAGATATAGTAAAAGACAGACTTTATACAGCTGGCAAAAAATCACTCTCAAGAAGAGCATGTCAAACTGTTCTTTACGAAAATCTGCAAGCTTTGGTTAGGGTTTTAACTCCGGTTATGCCTCATCAGGCTGAAGATATCTGGCAAAATACTCCTGAAATGCAACGGGGTAAATATGAGAGTGTATTGTTAACCGATTGGCCGAAAGTTAACTCCGAATGGAACAATGAATCTTTAGAGGCTGAGTTCGCAAGTATACTTAAAACAAGAGAAGTCGTAACACGTGCAATAGAACCGCTGAGAGCCGATAAAAAAGTCGGAAGTTCACTAGAAGTTGCCGTCCATATTAAATCAGATAATGCAGAGCTTATTAAAAAACACGAAGCTGATATTGCTGATATCTTTATCGTATCTCAGGCTTGTGTAGCTAATGAAGCCCCGGCAGATATTCTTAATGAATATACAGAAGATAACACAACTGTTTGGGTTACAAAAGCTGAAGGCGAAAAATGCTGTCGATGCTGGAAATATAGAAAATTAAACACAGACGGTATTTGTGAAGATTGTGCAGAAGCTGTTAAAGAGATTTTAGTAAATAAATAATAAAACAGAAATCCGGTTAAATGCCGGATTTTATTTTATATGTTGCGCATAGATCTTGTCTATTGTAGAATTATACTAGCGTGATACATTGGTTTTATTTGTTTATTTACTAATTTTAAAGATTTGTAAAGTGAATAGCAAAAAAAAATATTTTCAGTTTTTATATCAAATATGAACGGTAATTTTGTAAAGTTTGTGTGACATTATAGTAATTTAAAAGGAGTATAGTATGAATGTACAATCAATAGACAACAGTTCAAAAATGCAGAGCTTTGGGTCCAAAATCAAATTGGCAGACTGTAGATTAAAATCATGTCTTAACATTTCTGATAGGGGCTATGCAAATAATCTGCTTAATACGATTGAAACATACCATCCTAAGGAAACTATTTTAGTAGGAATAACACACAATCCTAAAAAAGGTGAAGTGATATATGCAAAAAACCTTACAACCGGTTGGGTAACTCCGGAACCGTTACTGACAGATAAAAACGGAAAAGTTGATTTGGGGGAATCCTTTTATAATTTAATAAAAGTTTTGTTGGATAATACTCTAATGGAGCATAATGATTTTTGGCAAAGAACACCGGGACGCTGTTCTCAAGCTATACCTGATGTTCCGCTCGCTGCCGGCGTACACCTTCCTTCCAACCATAGTGTATTTATAGCTTAGTCTAAGAATAACTTCGCAATATAAGGCCATTAGTATTTGCTTATTGCAATGTAATATTTGCGTGCGAATTTCGCATAATTATTTGTAAAAAAATGTAAAGATTATTGTAAAAAAACGCAAATTTTTACCTTCAGCACACTTACCTTAAATGAATTATACTAAAGGAAAGTCTTGTATGAATATTTTCAGTATTAATAGCGTAACAAAGCCTATTGTTCCTCAGAATCAATCTATTAGTTATAACAAATACAATAATTCGCAAGATGCTTTCATAAGAACGCCCCCTGCTCAGCCAAGCTTTAAGGGAAAAATGCCTGAAGACAAATTGGCTGAAATGATATTAAAAAATCCGAAGTTATTCAAACTTTATAAAGATTTTACAACTGATTTTGCGGTTGATTTTGCCCAAAAAGCATTTTTTGCACTATTCGGACTAGCAAGTGCAACTGACATTCTTAAACTGTTTGGCGAAACTTTAAACGAAAATGTTCCGGAAACAGTTGAAGACTCTATTGATGAAAATCCCGATATAACTAAAGCTACAGACGATATTACTGATGATGAAATAAGAGTTATCGGTGCAGATGATACAAATTCCGAAGAAGATGAAATTAACCCAAAACAGGAACATGCTGTATACGATGAAAACGAAGCAGGAAATTCAGACATAAATCTGAGTGATACAGGGAAAGCCGACGAACAAGAAGAAGTTATTTCTTCAGTCAAACAGTTTGAGTTCCCTGCAAAGAAAGGCAGATACGCTGAAGGACACACTTTACTAAAATCCGTTTCAGAAACATTATCATTACAGCCTGATGAGTATAAGAAACTTACGGCAATATGTATAGCAACCAGCAAAAAAACTGTTACTGATTACGAAGGTAATGTCAGAGCTGGTTATGATGTTGCAATGGAAGTTGCAAGGGCATTGCAAGAAGATAGTACGGATATTAAACAAGTTATTAATGACTATTTTGATAAACTTAATCTAGCCAATCAGGAACTATTAGTTGATAATACCGAAATTGTACCCGGTGCAGAAGATTCTGATGGTTTAGGAATAAATGAGCTTAGTGATGCTGGGAATGAAATACCAGATGATAATACAACTCTATCTGAGCTTAGAAAAAAGAGAGGACAAGGCCCCGTAGTATTGGGCAAATTGGACTTAGACAGCCTGGGAAGGGGGGCAAAACCAAGAGAAGGTCAAGAAGCTCTCAAAGAAAGTAACGAAATACCAGAAGGAAATGACAATTTAACTGATAAAGGTACGAAAGCAAAACCTTTTACTGACCCGGATAATCAAGTATATTCATACATAGCGCCTGGAACTGTTTTACATGCCTATGATGGTCTTAAAAAGTTGCTTAGGGCTTATGAATCGACAGTATTTAATATTAAAAAAGATATTGAATATGTAGCCTGGGCTCATAGATCAACGACAGCATTAAATGTCACAAAAAGAAATATTATTAATGAGATAAGAATTCACAAAGGTATCAACTGCTTTAAAAATATAAATAGTGATAATGCCGAAATAATAGCTGATGTAATTAACAGTGACAGAAGATTCGGTCAATATTTTACTATACATGGTGCAATGAGGCTTATTGACAGATACGCTGATTTTAATCTCAATGAGTCTATATATGACCAGTGCACTAAAATTCTGGATTGTTTTGAAAAAACTATAAAAGTTGGACTTAAAAAGACCGTTAGCGTTACACGAACAGTAAGTGATTACGATAAAAAGGGAAATAAGTACTACAGCTTAAGAGCGCTTTTTAATCCTTCATTTTTTGCGGAGGACGCAAAGAAGTTTTTTGGAACAAAACCACTGGTTATAGTTATGGGCGAATATCAACCCGGTATATATGAAAAAGACTTTCGGAAAAAACAACCGATAATTTTAACTGTGTATCCGGAAGAATATTAAACAGAAAGCGGTATCAGATGAACATTATACATATAAGCAAATTAAATTTTAATGCAACTCCAGCTAGAATGCTATCGGTAGAAAAACCTACTATTAATAATGTAAATAATGTCAAAGATGCTTTATATGCTGATATTAATGATTTTATCGGTAAAAAATGCGGTAAAAAAGAATATCTTACACGTTTTATGGATAATCTGAAAAATTTTGACAACAGTGTAGAATTCAATAAATATGAAAAAAAATATATATCTAATTTGTTGATTTTTCTTGATCTGAATGGTGATATAAAGAAGATACCAAACAAATATCTGGAAGATTTAATGAATGAATTACTTGCGAATAAAGGGTAAGATATAAGCAACAATAAAATTTGAGTATAAAATGAGACATGATTACAAAAACGAATTTTGAAAATAAAAATATATCATTTAATGCCGGCTATCTTAATATCCTTGCTACTGCTGATAACCACGGGAAGATTATGGAACTTCCTAAAGTTATAAAATGTGTTGAGAATAATGCCGGCAATATTTTCCCAAAATCTGAACGCAAATCTACTTTAAACTTGTTTTCAATTGTTGGTGACTGGTTTATAAATCCTTCCAAAAAGGGATTTATTACGAATCCGGAATTAACTAATGGTGAT